>Ga0208105_1000002_pt1 | contig 211100 bp, 190 predicted proteins | sample CryBogCBE16Jul07_FD_184574 | JGI IMG/M metagenome (GOLD analysis project Ga0208105, IMG submission 184574) | Freshwater microbial communities from Crystal Bog, Wisconsin, USA - CBE16Jul07 (SPAdes) | ecosystem: Environmental > Aquatic > Freshwater > Lake | place: Crystal Bog, Wisconsin, USA... | reverse complement strand
CTTCGGTCGTTGAACGCAGCGACATACCTTACCCCTTGGGCGGAACGTAGGCCTCAATTTCGATTCGGACTTCAACATCATCGGCAACGGCGGGCACATAGGCTGCCACCCCGAACTCCGAGCGGTGGACGACGGTGGTTGCCGTAAAGCCCACGGCAGGCGTCTTCCGCATCGGATGCTCCCCGGCTTTATTAAGGCGCAGATCCAATACCACCGGCTTGGTGATGCCATGGATGGTCAAATTTCCGTGGAGTTTACCCTGACCGTTCGCGCTGAACTCAACAGCGGTGCTCTGGAAATGGATATCCGGGTACTTCGCCGCGTCTAGGAAATCGGCACTGAGTATGTGGGTCTGCCATTTGAGATCACCCAAGTCGAGCGAGTCGACGGGGATACGCACATCGACGGAGGAGCGAGACCAGTTGTCGGCATCGAACAGGACGGTCGAATCGGCGACGTGGAAGGCGCCAGCGGCATTCGAAAACCCGAGGTGGTTCACGTAGAACGACACACGGGAATGGACGGTATCGACCGTATAGGTCACCGGGATTGCGGATGCTGCGAGTGCTGCGGCGCCGAGTGCGGTAGCGGTGAAGGCACCGAGTAGTGAGGGAACGCGCATGGAATGCAATCTCCAAGAGGGTAAAACGGAATGACAGCGGCGGTGCGGGAGACGTCACGCTCCCCTGAGGGAGGGGAACGAGGGAAGCGTGACGCCGGCCCGCGGAACCGTGAGCCGAAGCATCCTCGTTTCTTAAAGAGCCCGATAGTCGCAATAAAGCGAATCTAAAGTTTCTATTTTGGAAACTATGATGAACCGGAATGTACCGTCCACGGCGGCTCGGGCGTAAGCGCCTCGGCGAGGTGATCCACCAGCGCGCGCACTTTCGTCGATCCCTGCCGGTCGCGCGGGTAGAGCGCATGCAGCACCTTGCCAACCGGCGGCACCTCTGGGAGCAGTCGAGTCAGCGAGCCCGAACGCAAATCGTCGGCAACCACAAATTCCGGAACCATCAATAGGCCGAGTCCCGCAACAGCAGCGCCCCGCATCAGCTCCGCATTATTCGCGACAAACCGGCTTTGCACCCGAATCGCCCGTTCTGCTGAACCCCGCCCCGCGCGAAACCGCCAGACTTGACCGGCAGCGAGATGGGCGTAGCCAATACACGCATGCGACGGCAAGTCTTCTAACGCTTTGGGCACCCCCGCCCGGTCAAGGTAACTCGGGCTCCCACAGAGAACGAGGGGCATGTCGGCCAGAACCCGGGCGACCATCGAGGAATCGGGCAGCGAACCGATGCGGATGCCCAGATCATAGCCGCTACCCAATAAGTCCACGATCCGGTCGTCCAGATCCAACGCCACGTCCAATTGGGGATGGGCGCGAAGAAAGGGCCACAGGAGGTCGCCGAGATACAACGTCCCGAACGTCAGCGGTGCCGCGATCCGCAAGAGACCGCGGAGCGAACTCTGTAGATCACGAACTTCGGCAGCGGCATCTTCCAACGACCCTAAGATCGCCCGCGCCCGGTCATAAAAGGCGCGCCCTCGATCGGTCAACGCCACCGCCCGCGGCATCCGTAATAGCAACGTCGCGCCGAGGTGACGCTCGAGTGACGCCACCCGTTTGCTCACCATCGACTTCGCAATGCCCAAGCGTCGCGCCGCGCCGGACACCGCACCGGTCTCGGCAACCGCAACGAACGCCTGCATTTCCTCAACACTCGGATGCGTCACCCAGCTCCCCTAGGGGAAAAGCCCCCAAGATCCATCGCAGAGATTCCCGGACGGCCTCTGCCACCTCCGCAGCCCGAGAGGAACGGCGCAGCGGGTGAGTAATTTCCAGCTGCAGCCCACGCCGATGACGGCCACGGTTACAGATATTGTGCGCGTGCAAACCGGGGAACGGGTGGTTCGTGTCTTGGGCATCAATCCCTCGTTCGCGCAGCGTCTCCGTGACGTGAGCGGCTAACAACGAATCACGCCCTCCCACAAAGACTTGTGGGCGATCGCCCCGGCATCCGTGCACCGCCACCACACGATCGGCGTCCGCCAGTAGCGCCAGGCAGCGCGGTTCATCAAAGCGATGACTGGTCAGATGCAGGGTGTGGTAGTTGTGCGACGGTCGGCGCCCCTCCAACAAATAGTAATGATGGTCATCCGCTGCGATCGCGCGAGCGATCTCTGAGGTACCGTCCTCAATGCGCCCACCGTGCGGCGCCACCACCGCCGCTCGCGCCCCGGGGCACTGGCGGACGGTGACGCTATAGTGGTCCCCCTCTCGCTGGGCCGATGCCAGATCTGCATAGCCGCGGTAATGGTGCGCATCCGGCAACGCGGATAAATGCATCAGTAACTTCAAATCGGCCCTCCGGTTTATTACGACATTCACTACCACGATCTCACCGGAGAGCGCTACGCTCTTCGCATGGAACAGCACCCCACCGTTCGCCGCCGCTTGCTTCTGATCTACGCCGGCCACCCGGGTGGCCGGACCGAGCACTTACGTCAAGCCGTTGAGGCCGGTGTCTTAGAGTTTCAGAGCGCTATAGAACTGGTCAGTCGGCCGGCATTGACCTGCGATACAACCGACCTGTTACGCGCCGACGGCATTTTGCTCGGCACACCGGAACACTTCGGTTATATGGCGGGCGCACTCAAAGATTTCTTCGACCGCACGTTTTATCCCGCCGAGGGGAAGACTCAAGGGCGGCCGTACGGACTCTTTATTAGCGCCGGCAACGACGGAACCGGCGCACAACGCAGCGTGGAGCGGATCGTGACCGGCTACGGATGGGTGGCCATCGCGCCACCGTTGATTGCCGTCGGTGCAATGACCGACCTTGCGCTCGAGCAAGCCAGAACGCTCGGCGCGACCATGGCAGCCGGGCTTGAGGCCGGGATATTTTGAAGCCGAGCCATACGCATCGGAAAGTGGAGCGGGCGATGGGAATCGAACCCACGTTAGTAGCTTGGGAAGCTACAGTTCTACCATTGAACTACGCCCGCGCGGGTCTGCGATTCTATGCCTCAGCCTGATCCTCGGGCAACCCCGTTGCCGGGAAATGCTTGAACGCCCACCGTCGATACTGCGATAGTCTCACCCTTTGGCCCATCCTTTGCCGGAGCACCCCATGCATCGCCTCTTTTCGCTCATTGTCGCGCTGAGCCTCAGCCAAACCGCCCTAGCGGTCGCGCCAACCGGAGCACGTCCGCTTATTGCGGATGACATTTACGCGACGCGAGCCGTGAACGCTGCAGCCGTATCTCCGGATGGTGCCTGGGTCGCTTACCTCGTGACCCTGAATGACCGCGCCAGCGACGAGCGACGCTCAGAATTGCGCATGGTTAACGCGGATACCGGCGAGGTCGTCACACTTGCCGCCGCGTCTGCATCGCTGCGGGCGCCGCGTTTCAGTCCCGACGGGCGCTATGTCTCCTATATTGCGACGCCGGCGGGAGAACACCACAACCAAATTCTCCTATTAGACCGACGTGGCGGCGAAGCACAGGCACTCACCCACGTCAGTGGCGACATCGGCGAGTACGACTGGTCCCCCGACGGCAAGCATCTAGTCGCTACGTTCGAGGCTGCTGACACGGATGCTGATGATGCACACGCGCACCCAAAGCCTTTGGTGATGCATGACTGGCATTTTAAGCAGGATGTGGAGGGGTATCTTTCGAGCGGTCATGACCGGCACCTGATCATCGTGCAGGTGGCGGATGGCAGCACGACTCCACTGACCCGCGACCCTCACTATCAGGACGATCATCCGACTTGGTCGCCGGACGGACGCTGGATTGCCTACACCCGTGCCGCAGAGAAGGGCGGCGATCGGGACGGCGCGAACGATATCGTCGTAATACCCGCAGACGGTGGCGCACCCCACGTACTCACCCACAGTTATGTGCCCAATGCACAACACCTCGCGTTCACGCCGGATGCCACCCGCCTGACCTACCGGGTGGGCGCCGAGCCTAAGTTTTATGCCTATCAACAGGATCAGCTGTACGTCGTCCCTCTCAACGGCGGCGCTGCGCGCTCAGTGACGGCGGGCCTTGACCGCGCGGTCATGAGTGCGGCGCTGTTGCCCGACAACGCGACGGCAGTCGTCGCCGTGGAAGACGATGGGGGCATCTATCCGACCTCCGTACGACTGGACGATGGCCATGCAGAACGACTCACCCACGCCGCCGGGACCTACTTAGAGATAGCCCAGGGCGGCGGCCGCACGGTGGCGGTGGGCGGAAACGATCGGACACCCAATGAGATTTATGCCCTGGAGCCGACCGGACTGCGCCGTTTAACTCACGAAAGCGAGCCGTTTATGAGCGGCATCGTGCTCGGCCGCGTGGAGGATTTGTCCTTCAAGAGCCGAGACGGCACCGAGGTCCATGCGCTCATCACGCTACCACCGGATTACCAGCAAGGCCGCCGCTACCCCACGGCACTCTGGATCCATGGCGGCCCGAACGGCGAGGATGAACATACACAGGACTTTCAGTCTTACCAATTCCATCGTCAGTTTCTCGCGGCGGCAGGCTTTGTTGTCGTGGGTATCAACTACCGTGGCAGTAGCGGCAGAGGCGCCGCATTCGCTCGCGCTATTTATGCCGATTGGGGCCATAAAGAGGTAGAGGACTTGCTAGCCGGCGTTGATGCGGTCATCGCTCGCGGCTACGCGGACCCACAGCGACTCGTGATTGGCGGATGGAGCTACGGAGGCATCCTCACCGATTACACCATCGCAACCGACACTCGCTTCAAAGCCGCCGCCAGCGGGGCCGGCAGCGGCAACCAATTGCTGATGTACGGTGTTGACCAATACGTACTTCAATACGAGCACGAACTCGGGCTACCTTGGCGCGACACCGCAGCGTGGATGAAAGTTTCCTATCCGTTTTTTCACGCGGATCGCATCCATACGCCGACGCTTTTTATGGGCGGAGATCGTGACTTCAACGTACCGGTATCCGGTGGGGAGCAGATGCATCAGGCGCTACACGCCTTAGGGATTCCAACCGAATTAGTCGTGTATCCGGACCAATTCCACGACATCACACGCCCCAGTTTTGTCAAAGATCGACTGGAGCGTGTGGAAGGCTGGTTCAAACGATTCTTGGCCACACCGTAGCGTTTACGCATAAAACTCGGCGAGCCCATCGGAACGCCGAGTTGTGCCCCACCTGTCCCCCGCAAAACGCCGCCGCCGACACACAAGTTCTCGTCGCGTTTGCCCGTCGGGCGTCCGGAAGTCGCTGAGAAAGCACTCAGCGCTCGGGGACGAATTACCGCACGGCCTTTCGACGAGACCACAGATAAATGGGGACGGCCAGAACGATCAACCCCAACGATGCCAACGCGGAACGCAAGTCATCACCCACCGTCGCTATGAGGAAGGCAGCGGATCCGGCTAAAACGAGCGCCGTGCTGATGGGATAGCCCACGACACGAAAAGGTCTAACGGCATTCGGTTCGCGTCGGCGCAACGTGAAGACCGCAAGATACGCCGAGACGTAATTGAGCACGAACAATACCGCAGCCATCGCAATCAGCAATTGCAATGAACCCGATACAATCATCAATGTCGCGGCACCTGCGGTCGATAGCAATGCCACGTGCGGGGTCCCTCCCTCACTGACGCGCGTAACTTGAGGCGGAACCAATCCATCGCGGCCCAGTGCATACAAGATGCGCGGAGTGCCTAGGAAGATGGCGTTCACGAGCGATAAGACCGTCAACAACGACACAAACGTCACGAACTGTGCGCCACCGTGCGGGAGTATGAGATTCGCGACATCGGCCGCCGGCAACGTGGACTTCGCCAACACCGATACTGGCAGAGCGTGCAAAAAGCCGGCGTTGATGAGCACATACAGCACCGTAATTAGTGCAGCGCAGGTAATCATGGCGCGCGGCACATTCCGCGCGGCATCCACGGTCTCTTCGGCCATGTAAATGGCTGCGTACCATCCGTCGTAAGTCACGATTACGTTGCGCAGCGCCACCACCGCGGCGCCAATCGTGAAGGCCACTGTAGGGACGGGTATCGACGACGAGGCCGCTATCGTCGCCGGGTGCGCCATAAAGCCTGCTATAGCGAGTAGCACCAGCATGAGGCCGACGAGCACGCTAATCGCGTTCTGCACACTGCTTCCGACTCGCAGGCCCAACCAATGAATGCTCGTAAATACAAGCACGATGACGAGCGCCACTGATTGCTCATGCCCAATAAAAGTAGGCTCGAATTTTCCCAAAAAATCGGCGGCGGTGTAGGCGGTGTAGGCGACGGTAATGCTATTTAACAGCCAATCATTCCAGCCGATAAGAAATCCTGCCGCCGGTCCAAATGCGCGGCGCGCGTAGACATAAAATCCCCCCGCCGTGGGCATCATCGCAGCCAATTCGGCCACGGATACCGCACCCAGCAATGCGTAAGCGCCGCCCAGTATCCACGCAAAAATCGTGAGGTGCGCATCGCCTAGGGCGGCTACAACCTCGCCGGGCAGGCGCAGAATGCCGACGCCAATGGTGCTGCCGAATGCGAGCGCCACGCTGAACCCAAATCCCAATATGCGAGACAGCGCTCCCGCGGATTGACCCGTTGCCATGTAACCCCCCTTCACGAGCGTGAAAGCATACGCCGCCGCCACGTGACTGTCCCGACCCGAAACTTGCTACGCTCAACGCACCCAACGGAGTTCGTGTTCATGTCGCGCTACCTGCGTCTCGCGTTCCTGCTGTTCTTAATAGCTGGACCTACCTGTCGGTCGGAAGAACGGGCATTAGTGGATGGGCCGATGCTGGTCCGTCGAGTGCTCACGGTACTCGATGCAAGGATCGCGTTGATGCCCGATGTGGCAGCCGCGAAGTGGGTTAGCGGTCAACCGGTGGGGGATCCCGCCCGTGAAGCAGCGGTCATTCAAGCAGCGACGGATCAAGCGGTCGCTCTCGGTCTTTCGCGCGACCCCGTTCAAACTTTGATCGCTGGGCAAATTGCGCGAGCCCGCGCCGTGCAGACCGCCGCCATGGATCGGTGGGGACAAGACGGCTCGGGCCCCACCTCGGCGCCATCATTGCGGGACGAACTGCGCCCCCGGATCGATGCATTATCCCAAGAGCTTTTGACGGCGCTTTACCTGGCTGCACCGTATTTTGCGAGTCTGAATGTCGCTGCGCTGACGGCAACCCTACCGGACGCCCGCTGGTCTACCGCCGACCGCCAGGAGTTAGAGGCGGCATTGGGCGCGATCCGGCTGGATAGCCCACTCTCGACGGAGCGCATACGGCATTCCCACGTACTGAGAATTGGATTACCGGCGGACTACGCTCCCTTCGCCTGGACGCAGGACGGTTTGCTGACCGGCGCGGATGTAGAACTCACGGCGCAACTGGCTCATGTATTAGGGCTCACGCCGGTCTACGTTCGAAGCACCTGGGCTACCCTTATGTCGGATCTCGCAGCCGATCGTTTTGATATCGCCGCAGGCGGCATCTCCATCACGGCGTCGCGCCAGGCCAATGCTTTGTTCACGCAACCACTGGTTAGCGGCGGCAAGGCGGCCATCGGTCGCTGCGCAGACCGAGGGCGTCTCAGCACGCTCGAAGCGATGGACAGACCTGACGTCCGAGTCATCGAGAATCCGGGTGGCACCAACGAGCAATTCGCGCGCCGCCATCTCCCACACTCTGCGCTGATCGTTCATACCGACAATCTCGGCGTCTTTCAGGAACTCGTCGCTGGGCGCGCCGACGTGATGATCACCGACGACATCGAAATAGCGCGCGTCACGCATCACGAGCCACGACTCTGCCGACTGACAGAGGGGCTCTACGAGCCGTCGGAAAAAGCGATGCTGCTGCCCAAGAATGCCGAGTGGCGCGATGCCGTTACACTCGCCTTAACGCCCATCCTCGAGAACGGCGCCTATCGCAAGCTCCTGGAGGCCGCGAGCGATCAGTGACGAGTGGTAATTGCGTACGGACGGTCGTGCGCGGGCGTGATTTCATAGCCCGGCATGATGACTTCCGACGCACCCAAGATAACGCTGTACGAACTGCTGGGCGGGGATCCGACGCTGAGGCAATTGGTGACGCGCTTTTATGACCTGATGGATCAGCAGCCCGAGTTCGCGACCTTACGGTCCCTACACGGCCACGACCTAATGCCGATTCGGGGGAAGTTGGGGGATTGGTTAAGCGGCTGGCTGGGTGGCCCTCCACTGTACGAGCAACGTCCCGATGCGACGTGCATTGGACATGCGCACGCCGGGTTCAAAATTGACCAGCAGATGCTCGACGAATGGCTGATCTGTATGGATCAAGCGATGGCGGACATTCGTGTTCCACAGCCGGTCCAGGCTAGCTTACGACCACACTTTTCTGCACTCGCAGGATTTTTGCGTAATCACTAGCGCGGTTCGCGCACCGCGGCTACCGTAGGACATCGTCCTCGGGAGTCCTTTCATGCTCACGCGTCGCCGCTTTCTCAATGCCGGGGTCATCGGCACCGGTCTCGGCTTTGCCACGGTCTCCGGCGCCTCTACCGCCCGGCATTCGCCCAATGCACACCCATTCCCTCATCTCAAATCGCGGCGCGGCGAGGCGAGTCCGATCACGGCGGAGGAATACCGCGATCGCCACGATCGTGCTCGCTCTCTGATGGTCCGAGAAGGCCTAGACGCCATTGTGATCGCCGAGGGGACATCCCTCACCTATTTTACCGGCGCCAAGTGGTGGGGGTCGGAGCGACTGTTCGCCGCCGTGATCCCCGCGCGAGGCGACGCGTTCTACGTCTGCCCAGCCTTTGAAGAGGCACGCGCACGCGAGCAGATACGATTGCCGAGTGGTTCTACGGCCCTTGATGTACGGGTATGGCAGGAAGACCGAAGTCCCTACGAAACGTTAGCGCAAGGCCTCCACGATCGGGGCATTGCGACCGGACGATTGGGTCTTGAAGAAAATGTGCGCTTCGTTTTCGCCGACGGGATCGGCCGCGCAGCGCCGCAAGCGCACCTCGTGAGCGCGACCCCCGTGACCGCCGGTTGTCGGATGATCAAAAGTGCGCACGAAATTGCCCTCATGCGTCTGGCTTCCGAGGTCACGTGGGCCGCCTACGAGGCGACGTGGTCCGCGCTGAAGCCTGGAATGACGCCTTCGCAAATTACCGCTTTGTCCGCCGATGCCCATCGTGCACTGGGCTTTGAGGGCGCAGCAGATTTGGTACTGATCGGCGCAGCCGCTTCTTTTCCACACGGCTCAGTCCAAGCAACCTATTTGCAGGAGAACTCCCTGGTTCTGTTCGACGGTGGATGCGACGTTTTGGGTTACAAATCGGATATCAGCCGGACGTTCGTCCTCGGGCGCCCGACCGATCGTATGCGCCACGTGTTCGACGTGGTGAAGGCGGCACAGTCTGCCGCATTAGCGACGGCTCGCCCCGGCGTGGCCTGCGGTGCCGTCGACGCCGCTGCGCGTAAGGTCGTCGATGACGCCGGCTTTGGACCCGATTACGCCCACTTCACCCACCGGGTGGGCCATGGCATGGGCATGGATGGCCACGAATGGCCCTATTTGGTCAGAGGCAATGCGACGTTACTCGCCGCCGGCATGACAACGAGCAACGAGCCAGGCATTTATCTGGCCGGGGAATTCGGCGTACGGCTCGAGGACGACATGCATATCACCGACAACGGCGCGGAGTTGTTTACGCCGCAGAGTGCCTCACTGGAGCATCCCTTTGCACGGGACTAGCCGTTAACTGCGCAACAAACGCCGCCGCAGCGCCGCCAGCCCCGCGGCGTCCGTCACGGACGCCTTCGGCGGATGCAGGGGGAGCGAAGCAATCGTACCCGACAAAATCGCGGCGACCGATGCCCGGGCAATGTGTTTGTCGTCCGCTGGAATGACGTACCACGGCGCATCGGCGGTGCTTGTCGCCGACAACATACCCTCATAAGCGGTCATGTAACTGTCCCAGTACGCGCGCTCCTCAACGTCCGACGCCGAAAATTTCCATTGTTTCTCGTGCGTATCGATGCGCTTCAGCAGGCGAGCCTTTTGCTCCTCGCGCGACAGGTGCAGGTAAAACTTCAGGACGACGGTACCGTTTCGGACGAGATGCTTTTCAAAGGCATTGATGTCTTCATAACACTCGCGCCATAGCCTCGGTAGGCGGGTCGTTACCGGGACTTTACGAGCCGCCACCAGTTCGGGATGCACGCGCACCACGAGCACTTCCTCATAATAGGAGCGATTGAACAAACCGATGCGACCGCGCGACGGCAGGCGAGTCCAATACCGCCATAAATAGTTATGGGCGAGTTCCTCGGCAGAGGGGACGCCGAAGCTGTGCACCTCGCAACCTTGCGGGCTGACGCCGCTCATAACGTGTTTGATTGTCCCATCCTTCCCGGATGCATCCATGCCCTGCAAGATGACGAGTACTGAGTGACTGTTGCTCGCCCACAGCCGCTCTTGCTGGAGACTCAGCTCCATCCGACTGTGCTCCAGCAGTGCTTCGGCCCGCGCGCGCAAGGGCGCATCGCCGGGTAGTACATACCGGGCATAGTCGGCTCCCACAGGATCGATGCGTGACAATCGCACCCGACTACCCGGCGCCACGCGGCACTGCTTAATGAGGCGGTGATGATGTTTGGACATGGCGGCGCTCCTAATAGGCACGATTGAGTCTGCGCTCAGGCGCCGACCGACGAAAGGTCTGGAACCCACGAGGCTGACAGGCGACACTGTGCGTCCACCCCTCTTGCCGACCTCACGATGACCGACGTAGCGCCTGACCACCCCTCATCGATTCGATCATTCGTCCTGCGTACGGGGCGGATGACCGCCGCACAGTCGCGAGCGCTTGAGGAGCTTTGGCCGACATACGGCGTCGAAGACGCTGGCACCGTACTCGATCTGGACGCCATTTTCGGTCGGCAAGCCCCGCGTACGATCGAAGTGGGCTTTGGAGACGGTGAACTTCTGGTGACGCTCGCTGCCGCACATCCGGAGCGCGACTATCTCGGGTTCGAAGTCCATACGCCGGGCGTGGGGCACTGCCTCCTTCGGGCTGCCGAACTGAACCTTTCCAACGTGCGGGTGATGCGCGCCGATGCCGTTGAGATGCTCACGCACTGCATCCCGCCGGACTCCTTAGATGAAGTGATGATCTATTTCGCGGATCCGTGGCCGAAAAAGCGTCATCACAAACGACGGATCGTACAGACCGCTTTTGCCACGCTTCTCGCCAGCAGGCTGCGGATGGGAGGCAGCCTCCGCCTCGCTACGGACTGGGTACCGTATGCCGAATGGATGCGCGACGTTCTCGATCCGCACCCGGATTTCGTGAATGTGGCCGGTCTTGCCGGGTATGTTCCCCGCCCCGCCGAACGGCCGGTGACCAAATTCGAGCGCCGTGGCGAACGTTTGGGTCACGAGGTTCGGGACCTGCACTACCGTCGCCGCTAGGATCTACGGATCGTAATCGTCAGCACGGAAGGATGCTGCGAGAACGACCCAACCGTCGCGGACTTCGATGGGTATCGGCCGTAGCGAGCGTCCGGGACACGGGCCGGCCACGCACAAGCCGTCGACCGGCCGAAATAGAGCGGCGTGCGAGCTGCACACGATCACGCTCCCGTCCGAACTCAAGAACTGGTCCGGGCGTAAATCCAGCGGGTGACCGGCGTGCGGGCAGCGATTGACGTAGGCTCGTAGCACGGATCCTTGTCGCACCAGAAATGCGCGCAAGGGCCAATCACCCGAGCCCACGCGGAAGCCGCGCGCATCCGGATCCGCTAGGTCAGATAGCCGGCAGATCTGCATAGAGCAACTTATCGAGCGAGATCCAGCGCTTCAATGCGTGGGCGCATCCGCCATAGCAGCAAAAGCCCCGGCCCACCCGTTAGGAAGGTAATCACGAAAAACCAAGGCCATCCGACCTGCGCCACCAGCACGGCGGATACAGGCCCGACGAACGTGCGCGAGAGCGCCGAGAGCGCCGACAACAGAGCAAACTGGAACGCGCTGAAGCGCGCATCGCACAGCGCCATGACGAACGCACCGAAAATAGTGGCTGCCATTGCGCCGGCAAGATTGTCGACACCGACCGCGAGCACCATATAGGCGAGGTCGTGACCTTTGATCGCAAGCAGGGAATACAACAAGTTCGTTGCGGCTTGCAGAACACCGAAAAGCAGCAGCGAGCGATACAGCCCGAGCCTAGCGAACGCCAAGCCCCCCATGACAGTTCCGATGATCGTGGCCGTAATACTGGTGGTTTTGGCGACCGCACCCACCTGTGCGGCCGTAAAGCCGACTCCCTTGATCAAGAAGGCCGTCGATAACGACAACGCCGCAGCATCGCCGAGTTTGTACAGAATAATCAGCAACAGCAGCGCGTATACCCCGGGACGACCGAAGAATTCGCGAATGGGCTCGACCACGGCTTCCTGCAAGGAGCGAGGCGCCGTCACGCGATTCTCCGGCTCTGGCGCCGCCCAGGTGAGGACGGTCGTCGCCCCCATAATCGCCGCCATTGCAAGATACGTCGCACGCCACCCGATGACCCCGGAAAGAACCATCGCCAACGCACCGGAAATATAAAACGCAATACGCCAACCAATCTGCACCGCGGTTGAGCCGATTCCACGCTCCTCGGGACGCAATGAATCGGTGCGATACGCGTCGATCACCACGTCTTGGGAGGCCGATAGAAACGCCAGCAGCAACGACAGTGCGGCGACGACGTAAATCGCATCACTCGGCGCCTGAAGACCCAAAATGGCGATCACCAAGGCCACCATCGCTTGCAGCAGGACGATCCAACCGCGGCGTCGCCCTAAAAAGGGCGGCACGTAACGATCGAGGAGTGGCGCCCACAAGAATTTCAGGTTGTACGGCAAGCCTACGAGCGTGAACCAACCGATCGTTTTTATATTGAGTCCGAGCTCCGCCAGCCATCCCTGCAAGGTTCCCTGCGAGAGCGCGAACGGCAGGCCCGACGCAAAGCCCAGCGTCAGGGCTGCCGCAACCCGTCGATTCCCGAGCACATCGGCCAAGCTCAGGCTTCGAGTCGCGGCGTCAGAACTCATGGTGATAGTCGAGTATCAAGGGCGCGTGGTCTGAGAAACGAGACTCTGTCCAAATGGTCGCCGCACGGACACGCGTACCGATGCCGGGCGTGGTGACCTGATAGTCAATCCGCCACCCCACATTCTTCGCCCATGCTTGTCCACGGTTCGACCACCACGTGTACTGGTCGGGATTGGCATTCACGGCGCGAAACGCGTCGAGCCATCCCATCGGTCCAAACACCTTATCCAACCAAGCGCGCTCTTCAGGCAAGAAGCCTGAATTTTTGAGATTGCCCTTCCAGTTCTTCAAGTCGATCGGCTTATGAGCAATATTGAAATCACCGCAGAGAATCACTTCGCGACCTTCCTGGACCAAGCCCGTCATATGCGCCTCAAAACTCGCGAGGCAGCGGTACTTGGCCTCTTGGCGATCGGGCCCCGACGAGCCGGACGGCAGGTAGAGCGACACGACGGACAAGGCCCCAAACCGGTATTCGAGATAGCGCCCCTCTGCGTCGAATTCCGCATCGCCATAGCCGCGAATGACCGTATCCGGCGCTTTGCGGGCGTAGATCGCTACCCCGCTGTACCCTTTCTTTTCGGCGTGGAGCCAGTCGCTGTGGAATCCCGCAGGATGGTAGAGCGGATCCGCGATATCCGCGTCCGTACAACGGGTCTCCTGCAGGCACAGGACATCAATGTCCTGGCTGGGCAACCAGTCGTAAAAGCCCTTCCGCGCGGCTGCACGGATCCCATTGCAATTTAAAGTGGCGATACGCATGACCGGATCATAGCAAGCGTCGGCTTGTCGGCAGTGGCCTGTCTGTCCCAAACTATGGGCATGCAAACCTTTCAACGTGAATTCTTAGATTTGGCGCTGCGCCTCGGAGTATTGCGCTTTGGACGCTTTACGCTCAAGTCCGGGCGCGAGAGCCCTTACTTCTTCAACGCGGGGCTGTTCGATACCGGCAGTGCGATCGCCGGCCTGGGACGTGCCTATGCGGCCGCCCTCGTGCGCTCTGGGCTTGAGTTCGACATTTTGTTCGGGCCGGCCTACAAGGGCATCCCCTTGGTCGCGGCGACAGCCGCCGCCCTCGCCGAACACCACGGACGCGACGTGCCGTACTGCTTCAATCGCAAAGAGGCCAAGGATCACGGTGAGGGTGGCCGTATCGTGGGTCGCGCGCTCGCCGGTCGGGTGCTGATCGTCGATGACGTGATTACCGCCGGTACTGCGATCCGCGAGTCCATCGACATCATCACGGCCGCCGGCGCCACCCCAGCAGGGGTGCTTCTGGCGCTGGATCGCGAAGAGCAAGGACGCGAATCCGCGCGCTCCGCCGTTCAGGAGGTCCGTGACGAATACGGTCTGCCCGTCGTATCTATTTTATCGCTAACGGCACTGATCGCCGGCGTACGAGACGGTGTCGGCGGCGTCCCTGCCGCCGCTCTGGCAGATCTCGAAGCCTACCGAGCCCGTTACGGGGTCGTGGCGAACCCTTGATGGCGCGAGCCTCGCTCCACCGCCAAGCTCTGCGCCTCAGCAGCATCCTCGTGACGGGGATGTTGCTCGTCGGCGGCAGCGCAGGCGCCGCGCCGGAGAAAGGCGGAAAGGTCTACAAGTGGATCGATGAGAAGGGCGAGGTGCATTACGGCGACGCAGTGCCACCCCAGTTCGCGGATCAAGATCAGACCATTCTCAATCGACAGGGTGTGGCTGTGGGCGCCATTCCCGGGCATCACAGCGCTGCACAGATCGCGGCGGACGAGGCGGCGCGGGCCGCAGATGCTGCGGTTCGCGATGCACAGCAACGACGCCTGCAGCGCGACCGGAACCTGATCGCAACATACCTCTCGACCGATGAAATCGAAACGCTGCGTGATCGCCGTCTGGAAATCCTCGACGGGCAGGCGCGGGTGCTTGCGCAGTACGTCGACCAGTTAAAGAGTCGCGCGAGCCAACTCGAAGCGCGCATGCAGCGTTTCCGCCCCTATGCGGATACCTCGAGCGCGCCGGCATTGCCGGAGGCCCTCGCGGAAGAAATTGCGCACACCGTCGGAGATCTCAAAGCGCAGGAGCGGGCTTTACTCGCCAAACGCGAGGAAGTCGATCGCACGCGCGCGCAATTTGCCGACGATATCAATCGGTTTCAGGAACTGAAGGACGCTGGTCGGACAGCCGTCCGACCGCACTAGTCAGCGGCGACCGGAACTTCCAAAACCGCCTTCGCCGCGTTCCGTCGCGACAAACGCATCGACCACGTCGAACGCCACCTGAACGATGGGTACGATCACCATCTGCGCGATGCGCTCGCCAGGCTCGACGGTGAACGGCTGTGTGCCTCGGTTCCAAGCGGAGACCATCAACGGCCCTTGGTAATCCGAATCAATCAATCCGACTAAATTGCCTAACACGACGCCGTGCTTGTGCCCGAGACCCGATCGCGGCAACAGCACGGCGGCGAGTCCAGGATCGCCAATGTAGATCGACAAGCCGGTGGGTATTAATTCCGCACGGCCCGGCTCGAGCACCAATGGCGACGGCACGCAGGCCCTCAGATCCAGCCCCGCAGAACCGGAGGTCGCATAGGACGGCAAGGGCCACAGCGAGCCTAGGCGCTCATCCAAAATCCGCATCTGAATGCGCTGCGTCACGAACGATCCTCCACCGCGCGCGCGCGCAACCGGTCAGCAATAAAGGCCACGAACTCGCGCGCGAGATCCGCTTTTGATTTCAAACTCAATTCGTGGCGGCCACCCGGCCACAACAAGAGCAGCGCGTTGTCTTCGCGATCAAATGCCCGCTCGGCGCCGACTTCATTCGCAGCGATCAAGTCGAGCTTTTTGCGCTCGAGTTTGGCGAGTGCGTGGGCCTCGACGTTCGTGGTTTCTGCCGCGAAACCCACCACGAAAGGCCGCCGCGGCAGCGCCGCGACGGACGCGAGAATGTCCGCGGATTTCTCCAAGTGGAGGTCGAGCGTATCGGCCGTTTTCTTTATCTTGTTGTCCGCACAGATGCACGGGGTGTAATCGGCCACCGCCGCCGCACCGATATAGACATCGCAGTCGCCGATGACCGCATGCACGGCCTGATACATCTGTGCCGCCGTTTCGACGTTCACGCGATCGACCCCGGTCGGCGTGCAGAGCGAGACCGGACCGGACACCAGCGTCACGCGCGCACCCGCCTCTCGGGCAGCGGCCGCCACCGCGTACCCCATCTTGCCGGAACTGCGATTCGACAAAAACCGAACAGGATCAATCGGTTCGCGCGTCGGACCGGCCGTGATCACCACATGCCGACCGCTCAGAGCGCCCGAAGGGCTCTCAGGCGCAAAGACTCGGGCCGCGATGTCCGTGGGCTCCAACAGCCGCCCGGCACCGGTTTCTCCGCAGGCTTGCGAGCCCACCCCGGGACCCCAGATCTGGACACCCCGCCCCCGCAGCGTGCAGATGTTGGATTGCGTCGCAGCAGCCGACCACATCTGCTGGTTCATCGCAGGCGCAACGGCGAGCGGCGCGGTGGTCGCCAGGCACGTGGTGGTCAGCAGGTCGTCGGCCAATCCGGCCGCCAAGCGCGCGAGGAAATCGGCGCTCGCGGGCGCGACGAGGACGAGATCGGCCCATCGCGCCAGTTCGATATGGCCCATCGCGGCCTCGGCCGCCTCGTCCCACAGCCCGACCCGCACCGGACGCCCGGACAGCGCCTGAAACGTGAGGGGCGTGACAAACCGGGCAGCACCTTCGGTCATGACCACCTGAACCTCGGCGCCACCGTCGCGCAAGCGACGTACCAAATCGGCCGATTTATAGGCAGCAATGCCCCCCGTCACTCCCAAGAGGATACGGCGCGGCGAGGTCTGGCGAGCATCAGTAATCATTTAGCCATTATTAACCGCGCCGCAGCATCGCGCCAACGACCGCCCGAGCAGGAGCTATAACCAAGAGTTATGGAGAGCGGGGACCTCCGAGTTTTTGCACAAAAAGGGCAATTTCTCGACTCACGGTCGCCCCCGCTACTCCCCGACAATGGCCCCATGCACATCCACGACACCCCTGCCTACCAACACCCGCGCGCCCGACTCGCCGCCGCCGGTCCACGTGCGCTCTCCGAAGCTGAACTACTGGCGGTGTGGCTAGGCGCCGGACGGAACGGTCAGCACGCCGTTGCCCTAGCGAACAGCCTATTGGGCCGTTTCGGATCGTTGCGCGGCCTATTGAGCGCGCCGCGCGACCAGTTGGCCAAGCACCCCGGACTTGGCGCCGTCCGGCTCGGGCAATTGCAGATCGTTTTGGAACTGGCCCGCCGCCATCACCGAGAAGCGCTCTTAGCAGGCCCTGCGTTGACCGACCCGCAAATGGCCCGCGATTACCTTCAGGCCGAGCTCGGCGGTTTGGGCTATGAGACGTTCTGTTTGATCTACTTAGACTGCCATTACCGCGTGAAAGGCTTCGAAAAAATGTTTCGGGGCACGATCGATTGCGCCCAAGTCCACCCCCGTGAGGTGGTTCGCCGCGCGCTCGAAGTGCACGCCGCCGCCGTGATCCTCTGCCATAACCACCCGTCCGGGATTGCGGAGCCAAGCGACGCCGACCGACGAATCACGGTCCGGCTGCGCGAGGCGCTGGCGCTGGTCGATGTCCGCGTCGTGGATCATTTGATCGTCGGCGCCGGGTCCTGCGTGAGCCTCGCCGAACGCGGACTCATCTAAGCGATTGCAACCGGACGAAAGCGGTGGTTAAATACGCGGCTCTGCGGCTGCTTTTAGTCGCATCAGGATTTTTGCCATGTCCCGAGTCTGTCAGATCACCGGAAAGAAGCCGACCGTTGGCAACACTGTGTCGCACGCCAACAACCGGAACCGTCGCCGCTTCCTCCCAAACCTGCACACGCAGCGTTTCTGGATTGAGGAAGAGAGCCGCTGGATCACCTTGCGTGTCTCCACGCAGGGCCTGCGCACGATCGAAAAGCACGGCGTGACGCACGTCATTGCCAAGCTGCGCGCTCGCGGCGAAACCATCTAACGCCGCACTAGGAACCTAGCCATGCGTGACAAGATCAAGCTCGTTTCCACGGCCGGCACTGGCCACTTCTATACGACGACGAAGAACAAGCGTCTTCATCCGGAAAAGATGGAAGTCCAGAAGTTCGATCCGTTCGTGCGCAAGCACGTGGCGTACAAGGAAGCGAAGATCAAGTAATCGCCCTGTCAGAGCGACACGGTCGTTCTGACGCGATGCTTGGTGACCGCATCTGTGGGCGGGTAGGGCGTGAGCCCTGCCCGCCTTTTAGCGTTTATGCGACCATCGCTAGCGCTCGCATCGCCACTGTGCTCTAGAGTCCGCCACGCGATCCGGGGAGGCAAACGTGCCCGAATTACCCGAAGTTGAGACCACCCGGCGCGGCCTGCTGGACGCGATGACCCATCGCCGCATTCGTGCCGTCCGGGTGCATGATCGGCGTTTACGCTGGCCCGTGGAGCCCGGGCTGGAGGAGGCGCTGACCGACGCCCGGGTCGAGCAACTGGAGCGACGGGCGAAGTACCTGCTCGTGCGTACCGACCGGGGCACCCTGATCGTACATCTGGGTATGTCCGGCAGCCTACGCGTGGTGACCGGCGACGGCCCGCGGCGGCTTCACGATCACGTCGAGCTCGTACTGGACGACGATCGCACGGTGCGATTCAACGACCCTCGCCGGTTCGGTAGCTTCCATTGGGTGACCGGTGACCCGCTCGCACACCCACTGCTCGTTCACCTCGGGCCGGAACCGCTCTCGGATGCCTTTCACGGCGCCCATTTGTATGAAGCCAGCCGTGGACGGAGCGTCGCCGTCAAGGTGTTCATCATGAATGCCGCCCAGGTGGTCGGCGTTGGCAACATTTACGCCAGCGAATCGCTGTTCCACGCCGGCATCCGCCCGACGAAGGCGGCCGGCAAATTGACGCGCGCAGAGTGCGAGCGCCTAGCCGGCGAGATCAAGCGCGTGCTCAGCGACGCGATCGAAGTCGGTGGAACGACGTTGCGCGATTACGTGGACCCGGACGGCAACCCCGGGTATTTCCGCCAACGACTGTACGTCTACGAGCGCGAGGGCAAAGCCTGCCGCCGTTGCCAGACCGCGATCAGCCACCGCGTGATCGGCCAACGCGCCACGTACTGGTGCGCGACCTGTCAGCGCTGAAGCGCAACGACGACGTTAATAGACCAAGCCGGCCCCGAACCCGCGCGGATCCGATGCCGCGTCAATCTTTCCGCTGGCGTAATCCCAGGTGATGACTTGCGTGTTGCCCCACGGGCTGCGTCCTTCACTCAGGTGATGTCCGCGACGCTCAAGATCGGCGCGCTCCGCCGCGGAAAGGGCACCCGGCTCCAACGTGACCACGTCGGGAAGAAACTGATGATGGATCCGAGGCATGGAAACGATCTGCGCCGCGTCGAGCCCGTCGAGCCAACCCAAAATGCCAAATAGAACGTTCGAAATGATCGTGCTGCCGCCCGGCGAACCGATGATGAGCAAACCCTTGGGCGTTTCGACAAACGTGGGGGTCATACTCGACAACGGACGCTTGCCAGGCCCGACGGCGTTGGCCGCGGCCCCGACCAACTGAAACGCGTTGGGCTTCCCAGCCTCGATGGAAAAATCATCCATCGTGTCGTTCAGCAGAAAACCCGTACCCGGCACCTCAAACGTGGCGCCAAAGAACAGGTTCACCGAGATCGTCGCAGCGACGCGATTTCCCGCCGCATCCAGCACGGAGAAGTGCGTCGTATGCGGACCTTCCCGCTCTTCCACGACCGGACGTAATTGCTCGGAGGGTGTCGCACGATCCAGCCGTATGGAGGTCGCCTGACCCGCCGCGTAATCCGCGCTCAGGAGTCGCGCCATCGGCATCCGTACGAAATCCGGATCCCCCAGGTACTCCGCACGATCCCGGAACGCTCGACGTAGCGCCTCAATCGTCAAATGCCGCCGGGTATTGGTGTCCAACCGATCCCAGTCGTAACCGGACAGGATATTCAGCACGTCGCCGATGACGACACCACCGGCAGACGGCGGCGCTGCGGTCACAATGGTCGCATCGCGATAATGCAACGTGAGTGGCTGTCGCTCGACCACTCGATAGTTGGCGAGATCCGCGGCGGTCCACAGACCGCCAGCCTCACGCACGCCGGAGACCAGCCGTTGTGCAAACGGGCCCCGGTAGAAGGCATCAGCGCCGCCGCGTGCGAGCAACTCTAGTGTCGCCGCCAGCTCAGGCTGCCGGATGAGTGCGCCCACCGGCGGCACCTGCCCCTTCTCCAGGAAAACCTCTGCAGTGGCGGGCGAAGCGGCCAATCGCGCCTGTTTGACACGAATGGCGTTTTGCAGGCGCGCGTACAACGGGAAACCCTCGCGAGCGATGCGAATCGCGGGCGCAAGACTGCGCGCCAAGGGCAGACGACCGTAACGGGCCGCGAGGTGCGCCCACGCGGCGGGTTCGCCGGGAATGCCGGCCGCTAAGGGACCATCGGTCGAACTGACGATCGGCGCACGGTCCGGCGCCACGTACATATCGGGGCGGGCGGCTGCTGGCGCGGTTTCGCGCGCATCCACCATGACATCGCGTCGCTCCCGGGCTTGGTGCAGCAGATAAAAACCGCCGCCACCGACGCCGGAACTCGCCGGCTCGACCACGGCCAGCACCGCGCTGACGGCGACGGCCGCGTCAAAGGCATTGCCACCCGCACGGAGCATCTCGAGACCGGCTTCGGTCGCTAAAGGGTGAGCGCTCGCAATGGCATTCTTGGGTACGGAGGCCGGAGCGCCGCTTGCCAGCGCCACAAACCCAAAGAGCAGCACCGCACCGATGGCGCGAACACGACGCGTCATCATCGGGACCGCCCGGCACGCTCGGCGGAGCGCTCGCGTAGCCGGGTGGCCACGTACGGATCAACGAATTCGCTGACATTGCCGTTCAAGGTTGCGATTTCGCGAATCAACGTGGACGAGATAAACGTGAATTGTTCCTGCGGCGTTAGAAATACAGTCTCGATCTCCGGCGCCAAGTGGCGGTTCATATTGGCCAACTGAAATTCGAATTCGAAATCCGAGATGGCGCGGAGGCCACGAACGACACAGTGCAGCCCCTGTTCCCGGGCGTACTCAATGGTGATGCCCGTATACCCGGTGACGCTGACGTTGGGGATGTCGGCCAGTACGTGGCGAGCCATGTCGACCCGCTCGTCCAAGGTGAACATCGGTGCTTTGCCCGGGTTGGCGGCAATCGAGACTCGCACGTCGTCGAATATGCTGGCGGCACGCCGAATCAGATCTTTGTGGCCGTTCGTAATCGGGTCAAAAGTGCCCGGATACATCGCGCGACGTTTACTGGTCATGTCGTTCCCCACCGCGGCGCGCAAGCAAGGCCCTCACCTCGCCGGCGCGGGTTTCCTTGATCATTCGCCAATTCGCCGGCAACGCGGGTAGCGCGTCGCTGGCCGACTGTTCGAGATAAATCCACGCCGTTGGCGCTAGCCACCCGCGCGTTTCAAGCAGTGTACACAATTCATTTAGCGCCCCGAGGGCGAACGGCGGATCGAGAAACACCAGGTCGTACGGCTCCGCCGGCGTCGCCAGATAGTCGAGCGCATCGCTCCTCAGCACACGTGCGGCCGCGGTCTGCAGCAATTGAGCCACGTCCCCCAACGTCCGTGCGGCGATGGGGTCTCGTTCCACGAAGGTGCTGCTCGCAGCGCCACGGGAGAGCGCCTCAAAGCCCAAAGCACCGGTGCCCGCGTACAGGTCTAAGCAACGCGCACCGACGACATCGCGCTGCAACCAGTTGAACAGCGTTTCGCGGACTCGGTCGGGCGTCGGCCGTAAGCCCGGTACCGCCACGAACGGAATACGCCGTCCGCGCCACTGCCCGGCGACAATGCGCAGGGAACGCGGGCCGCCACGGCCGTCCGTCACGTCCCGAGAACGTGACATAAGTCCACCACTCGACCCCCTGTCCTTGCTAGTCTTCCAACCCACGGCGTACCCTTAGAAAATATCGAAATGCGATCATACGCCCTGACGGACATCCGACCTGCGAGGACCGCACAACCATGAAAATCCGCCATGCCGCTCTCCTGGCTGCCACCGCCCTTTGGGTGAGTGCGTGCGGTTCAGGCTCCTCTAGCCTCGGTGGCACGAACACTCAAACCGGCAATGGCGCGCCTACGCCCATCGGCCGCCCAGTGTTCCGGCCGCTGTTCCAAGTCGCGCAGGGCATCCTGCCGTACCCCAGTGACCTCTACCTAAACGGTAGCACCGACGGTACCGTCAAAGCGCCGGTACTGGCGGTGACACCCAACGTCACGTCGTTGAACGCCCTCGATGGCTTCGGCGTGAACACAGAAATGACGATCCGCTTCTCGAAGAAAGTGGATCCGGCCACCCTGGCCTTGCCCGGCGCCGTCGTGATTTTGGAAACGATCCAACGCACGGTCGTGGCCAGCGCATCGTCGATCGCCCGTGTGCCCGTCGGCGTGCGCCGCGTGCTGGTACCCGGCGTCGATTATTCCATCGGCCTGTCCACCGCATCGGACGCCGACGGGACGGTCGTATCGATTAAGCCTCTCAAGCCGCTGACCCCGTCGACGGGCGGCGTGTTGACCGGCGCTCCGGCCGGGCTCGTCGACCAGTCCGGCGTCGGCTATACCGTGTTGGTAACCAGCGCCGTTAAATCCGTCGCCGGCGACGTCGCCGGGGCCGACGATGATTTCGCGCTGATCCTGCAGGCGATTAACAACCCCGCGAACCTCGCGAACCCGGGCGCAAATTGCGCCTCCGTCGGCAACGCCACCCTCGCGGGTGTCTGTCAACTGACGGCGCCAGCCTTAGCGATCGCGGAAGTCGCCGGTATTCCGCTCGGTTCAATCGCGCTGAGCTTCAGCTTCACCACCGAATCGACCCGGGACACTCTGGTGCAGATGGCAAACGCCATTCTCACCGGGCCCGCTCCCGCCCTCGCCGCTCAGGTGATCCCGAACCCGGTCACGGGTGCGGACTTGAACGACAAGGACGTGCTGGATCCGACCAATCAGAACCCTGCCCTGAAGGGCGTCGCGTCGGTATATGAAGGCACCATCACGCTGCCGTACTACCAGGCGACCCCCGCGGATGCGACCGCTGCGTCCCCGGCTCCGCCTCTGACCGCCCAATGGCAAGCGGGCACCGCCCTCTCCCTCGTCCCGGGTCAAGCGGGCAGCAAACAGGTCACGCGTTACAACCCCATTCCGGCCGCGCGCCACACCCTGCCCGTGCCGGTCTTGATTTCGGTCCCGAACAACGTCGCCCGGCCGTCCAGCGGCTGGCCCGTCGTGATCTTTGTGCACGGCATCACTCGCAATCGCAGTGACGCTCTGGCGATGGCCGAGGCTTACGCAGAAATCGGGTACGCCGTAGCCGCCATCGACCTGCCCCTGCACGGCATCACGCCGACGGATCCGGCCGCCGCGCTGCGTATTCCCGGCGTCCCGGAGCGGACGTTTGACATGGACTACGTGAACAATACGACCGGACTCCCCGGACCGGATGGTCACGTGGACGGGTCGGGCGCGAACTTCATTCAAATCACCAGCCCGATCACGAGCCGTGACAACCTGCGCGAGGCCGTCATCGACGAACTGGCGTTGGCGCGCGCGCTGGCCTCGCCGACCTCGGTGCTGGTCACCGACACCGGCCCGGTCTTCGGTGCCTTCGACCCCGCGCACATCCAACTGGCGGGCCAGTCGCTCGGGGGCATCGTCGGCGCCACCGTGGCGAGTTTGCCGTCGAACATCAACTCTTTTGCCCTGTCCGTCCCGGGCGGTGGCATTACCGACCTGCTCCTCCAGTCCGCGACCTTCGGCCCGCCGATCGGCGGCGCAGTCGCGGCACAGCTCGGCGCCAATACCTTCCTCTTCAACCGGATGTTCGGCGACGCCCAGGCGGCCGTCGATGCCGGCGACCCGCTCAACCACATCGCGATCGCCGCTCAGAACAAGCCCTTGCTGATCCACAAGGTCGTCAACGACCAGGTCGTGCCAAACTCGGCGACAGATCGTCTGCTCGGCCTATCGGGCCTGACGAAATTCACGACCGTGGGCTACCACGCAGGCAGCGGCTACGTGACCTTCACCGCCGGCGCACACGGCTCGCTGTTGGACGAAACGGTGAACCAGTTCGTCACCGCAGAAATGCAGGAGGAGTTCGCGGCCTTCGCCTCACTTTCGGGCACGGCGTTTGAGATCGTGGACGCCACGTACGTTCAAAACCCGTAAACGGGACGCAACCGAAACCGGGCCCCGCCAGTCCCTGCGACTGGCGGGGCTTTTTTCTGGGGCCCGCAAGGCGCCATCGGGGCCTGTGTCCGCAGTAGAATAAGCCGATCACGCGAGAGTCCCGATGTTCGACTTTTTTAAGAAATCCACGCCCACTACGCCTGCGACGCCCACCGCCCCGACACCGTCGGAGGCGCCACGCGCCGGGTTGTTCGGCCGCTTGCGCTCGAAACTCTCGAGCGGTGCGGCGGCCATCGCCCGGGACCTCGCAGAGTGGCTACCGGGTCGCCGGATCGACGCGGAGTTGCTGGAGGAACTGGAACTCCGGCTCCTGACCGCGGACGTCGGTTTGCCCGCCACCGAAAGAATTCTGGACGACCTGCGCAAGCGCGTCGCGCGCAAGGAGCTGGCCGATCTCGACGCGCTCATCGCCGCGCTACGACGCAACATCATCGATCTGTTACAACCGGTCGCGCGGCCTTTGGTCATCCCGGCGGGCACGGCCCCGTTCGTGGTGCTGGTCGTCGGCGTCAACGGCTCGGGCAAAACCACCTCCATCGGCAAGCTGGCGCATCGCCTGAAAGGCGAAGGGCATGGCGTCGTGCTGGCGGCAGGCGATACTTTCCGCGCCGCGGCGGTTGAGCAGTTGCAGGTCTGGGGCGAGCGCAATGGAGTACCGGTCATCGCGCAGTCGACCGGTGCCGACCCCGCAGCGGTGATCTTTGACGCGTATGCCTCCGCCAAATCGCGCGGCGCGGATGTGCTCCTTGCCGATACGGCGGGGCGCCTCCAAAACCAGACGCACTTGATGGACGAGTTGCGCAAGGTCAAACGGGTGCTCGGTCGTCACGATGCAACCGCGCCTCACGAAGTGTTGCTCGTGCTGGATGCGAGTCAAGGCCAAAACGCACTCGCGCAAGCCCGCGTCTTCCACGAAGCCGTCGGCGTCACGGGTCTTGTACTGACCAAGCTCGACGGGTCCGCGAAAGGCGGTATCGTCGTTGCAATCGCGACGGAGTTGGGCATCCCGCTGAGATTCGTGGGGGTCGGCGAATCGATTGAGGATTTCGGCGTGTTCGACGTCGATGATTTCGTCGATACGTTGATTGCCCCAGCACCCACAACGTCGTCGTGATCCGCCTCGAATCCGTCGTCAAAGAATATTCCGGCGGCGCGACCGCGTTGGCCGGACTCAGTCTGCGCATTCCGGTTGGCCAACTGGCCGTCCTCACCGGTCCCACCGGCGCGGGGAAGAGCACGGCGCTGCTATTGATGGGCTTGTACATGCGCCCGACGCGCGGGCGCATCGTTATCGGCGGGTCCGACCTCGCCGCCATCGACCATCGCGGCATTCCGGCCTTTCGGCAGCGCGTCACGATGATCTTTCAGGATCAACGCCTGTTGCTCGATCGAACCGTCGAGGACAACGTGGCGCTGCCGCTGATTGTTGCGGGGGAACGGCGCATCGCTTGGCGTCCGGTGGTTCACGCGGTGCTCGAGCAGTTGGGTCTTGCCGACCCCCGCCGGGTTGCCCGTTCGCTGTCGCTCGGTGAGCAACAGCGTATCGCGATCGCCCGTGCGTTGGTCCTACGCCCGGACGTGCTGTTAGCCGATGAGCCGACGGCCCATCTGGACGCGTCAACCTCGTCGAGAGTCGTAGAGCGCCTAACGTCGGCCGCTGGGGAGGGCATGACCGTCGTCGTGGCCAGTCACGACCCGCAGTGGTCGACCCGCTCGGATCTGCGGCACATTCGCTTGGAGTCCGGACGCGTGACGGGTGATACCCATGGGTAGTTCGGCCCCCTCGCAGAACCGTCGCCGGCCCTGGGGGCAACGCGTGCTTGCTCTGGGGGACCAACACGTCGCAGCCGCGCGTCGCGCCATCCGCCGACTGGCAGCCGCGCACGTGGCAACCCCGCTGACGGTGGTGGTCATCGCACTCGCGCTCGTGTTGCCGGCCTTGCTCGCCTTGATGGTCGAAAACACCCGGCCCGTCGTGCGCAGCCTCGAGGCCGGCCGCGACATTGCGGTCTACCTGCATATCCCTTTGTCCGATGACGACGGCCGCCGCTTGACGGAGCGTGTCGGCGCCCGCGCCGATGTCGTGAGTGCCCGGTACGTCTCACCGGAAGCGGGTATGCGCGAGTTCCGCCAATGGTCAGGCCTGGGCTCAGCCATCGATGCCTTGGGTCGAAACCCCTTGCCCGGGGCCATTATCGTTCGGCCGCGCGCCAGTCCGACGGACTCCACGGCCATCGACCGCCTGGCCACAGAGTTGCGCGCGTTGCCCGATGTCGCGCACGTACAGGTCAACAGCGCCTGGATCCGACGCTACGCCTCCCTCGTCACGACGCTGACTCGGGTCGCGCTCGTGCTCGGACTGTTGTGGATGGGTTCGGTCCTGTTGATCGTCGGCAACACGGTTCGGCTGCACGTGGATGCAGAACGAGCGCAAATCGAAGTTTTCAAACTGGTCGGCGCCACCGACGCGTATGTCCGCAGGCCCTACCTGTACGAAGGCGCGTGCTACGGGCTGCTGGGGGGCCTCGTGGCAAGCGCCGTGTTGGCTGTCTTGGTGCTCATCCTGCGCGCACCTGTGGCAGAGGTCGCCGCCGCCTATGGAACGGTCTACCCACTGCAACTCCCGTCCGGGGCACTGCTCGCCTTACTGATCGTGGGCGGCGGTGGCTTGGGTTGGCTCGCCGCGTACGGGTCGGCAACGCGGCAGTGCCGCACCGTCGGGCCACACCCCGAAGAAAATCGATAAGTTATTGTCAAATAACTAAATTTTTTCGGAACTTCTTGGCACGCTTAGCACTCCAAGGAATCGAGTGCTAAACTCGTTCTGAACCGGGTGTTGGATCCCGGAAAGGTGTACGTCCCCATGACTGCGGCTCTTGCTCCTGCCCTTCCGTCTGCCACGGCGCTCGCGCTGCGCGGCCCTGTCGGCAGCCTTGACGCCTACATCGACGCGGTGTCGCGCATTCCGATCCAGTCGCGCGAAGACGAGTTCGCCTTAGCGCGGCGTCTGCGCGAGACCGGCGATCTGGAAGCGGCGCGCGAACTCGTCCTATCGCACTTGCGCTTCGTCGTGCACATCGCACGTGGTTACGGCGGCTACGGCTTGCCCATGGGCGATCTCGTCCAAGAAGGCAACGTCGGGCTCATGAAGGCCGTGAAGCGCTTCGATCCGACGCTGGGCGTACGCCTGGTGTCGTTCGCGGTTCACTGGATCCGCGCGGAAATTCACGAATACGTGCTGCGCAACTGGCGCCTTGTCAAAGTGGCCACCACGAAAGCGCAGCGCAAGCTGTTCTTTAATCTGCGCAAAGCAAAGAAAAATCTCTCGTGGCTGTCCGCGGAAGAAACCGCTGCGGTGGCGCGTGACTTGGGCGTCACGCCGGCGGAAGTCACGCAGATGGAGCAGCGTCTCTCGGCGCGCGACGTGTCGTTTGATCCGGTACCGGATCAGGATGACGAGGACGGCAATTACTCGCCGGCCACCTACCTGCCAGCGCCCGATGCCGACCCTGCGATCGCAGTCGAGCAGGCGGAATGGGAGGACGACTCCAGCGCGCGTCTGCACCATGCGCTGGCGACCCTCGATCCGCGCAGTCGCGCGATCGTCGAGCGCCGTTGGCTCGTGGACGACGGCAAGGCGACGCTGCATGACCTCGCTGCCGAATTCGACGTGTCCGCAGAACGCATTCGGCAGATCGAAACCGCCGCGCTGAAGAAGCTGCGCGCGGCGATGGCCTGATAGAACGGCGATGGCGACGCTCGACACCTGGTTCGAGCGCTATGGCGAGAGCCATCGCCATCCCGTCAATCGGGCACTGCATACGGTATGCGTGCCGCTGATCGCCCTGTCGCTCGTGTACTTAGTCGGTGCAGCGCCACCGCTACCGGGACTGCCGACATTTTCGTGGAGTGAAGCTGTCGTGGGCGCCGCGCTCATCTGGTACGCCCTGTTGTCGTTCCGGCACGCCGTGGGGATTGCGATCGTCGCCCTGTTCATACAGCGCGTTCTCGCGGGGCACCCCGCACTGACCTCCATGCCGGTGATGGCGAGCGTGTTTGCGATCGCTTGGGTCGGCCAATTTATCGGTCATCAGATCGAAGGGCGCCGTCCCAGTTTCATCGACGACCTGCGCTTCCTACTGGTCGGACCTCTGTGGGTGCTTGACGGCTTTTATCGCCGCATCGGCGTGTCGCGCTGACGCGCGCGCGATCAGGATTCGCCGCGCGGACTCAGACGCTCGGTCACAATGCGCTGGTACACGGCAGACACGCTCCGCCCCAACGCCGTCGCGATTTCCGCACGCGGCGTGCCGCGCTCAACGTATGCCTTGAGTTTGCGCAAATCCGACAAAGTCCAACCCGAGCCGTGATGCGCTCGCTTCCGCGTCATAACCACACTCAATCCCCCGGTGCCCACCCTCTTTCGAGGGGGGCGAATAATGCACGGGTTCCGCTGCTCTGCCAACCCCGTTTTGGCGTCTTTGATCGTTGCGTTTACGAATGTTCCTGTTCCCAACGCAGCAGCGCCTCTTCAAAGACGATGGCATGCAATTCGGCCGTACGTTGTGTGCTGGGCGCATAACCTCCGCCGAGCACAATCGCGAGCGGTATCGCGGCATCGCGCACCGCCTCAATCACGTGTCGCTCGCGCGCACGCAAGCCCTCCTCGGTCAATGCCAGTCGACCGTAGCGATCTTGGGCGACCACATCGACGCCGGCAATGTAGATCACCAGTTCCGGTCGGTGGTGCTCGAGCGCACTGGACAACGCGGGCCGTAATGCGGCGAGATACTCGCGGTCCCCGATGCCGTCCGGCAGCCCGACGTCGCAATCCGAGGCCGGTTTCGTGAAGGGATAATTGCGCTCGCCGTGCAGGGACAAGGTATAGACGTCGGCGCAATCGGCAAAGATCGCCGCCGTCCCATTCCCCTGATGGACATCCAGATCCACGACCAGAGCCCGACGGATCTCGCCGCGCGCACGTAAGTCATTGATGGCGACCGCCACGTCGTTGAGGACACAAAACCCCTCGCCGTGATCGGCGAATGCGTGGTGGGTACCACCCGCCAGATTCGCAGCCAACCCATGTCGGAGAGCCGCCTGCACGGCCATCCGCGTGCCTTCGACCGTCAGTCGAGACCGTCGCCACAACCGCGGTGTAAACGGAATGCCCAATTGACGGCGCTCCGCCGGCGTTAACGCATCGTCCGCCAGTTTGCGGAGGTACTCGTCGGTGTGGGCACACCGCAGCACCTCGAGGGATGCCTCGGGCGGTTCGTGGTAACTCAGCCGAGCGGATAAACCCCGCTCATCCAAGAGCGCTCGCAACAAGAGATACTTACCCATCGGATACGGATGGGTCGGGGGTAAATCGACACGGTATCCTTCGTGAAAACTCACGTGCATCTCAATGCCTGCCCTGCGCGCTGACCCATAAGGAGATTTTCATGCACGATCCTCGCCTCGAAACGGCTGCACTCGACGGTTTGCACCCGACGCAGATGACCGTCGGCTTGCGCGAAGTCAAAGCGAAACGACAGCATTGGAAAAGCGTCGGCCACCGCGCCCGTTTTCTCGGACGGCACGTGGTCCCCGTCGTGGCAGGGCCCGGAAAACGCCATTATCTCCTAGATCACCACCACCTGTGCCGAGCGCTGTTGGACGAAGGAGTCCGTGAGGTCGGTATCACGACAGTCGCCGACTTGCGGCATCTCGGTCGGGATGAGTTCTGGGCCTTCATGGAGCACCGGGGTTGGCTCCATCCCTACGACGCGGCGGGTCGACGCCGCACGGCGAAACACATTCCGGACCGCCTCGCCGATCTCACCGACGACCCCTACCGCAGCCTGGCCGGCGCGACCCGCCTGGCCGGCGGCTTTGCCAAGGACACGACGCCGTTTAGCGAGTTTCTCTGGGCCACCCATTTTCGTCGTCATATCGGCAAGCGTTTGGTTCGCGACGCGTTTGCCGACGCATTGGAAAAAGCGCTGACGCTGGCACGCTCGGAGTCCACGGCGCACTTGCCCGGCTGGTGCGGACCGCATCTGCGCTAACGAGAACGCCCAAACGAACGAGGCCCGCGTCGTTGCCGACGCGGGCCTCGTTCAATCCATCCGTCGACCGTCTCAGGCGATCTTGGCCTGCGCGGCTGGCGTCACCACCTCCGCCAGACTGCGCTCGAGGATATCGAGGCCTTCGGCAATGATGGCGTCGCTCGCCGTCAACGGCACCAAGAAGCGGATGACGTTCGAGCGGGTCCCGCAGGACAGGATGATGAGTCCATTCGCGGCAGCCTTGGCGACCAGCGCCTTGGTGAGGTCGGGATCCGGTCGGGACAGATCACCGTCCTTGACCAATTCCAAGGCGACCATGGCGCCGAGTCCGCGCACTTCGCCGACACAGGTGTAGCCTTTACCCGCCAAACCGTTCAGACGCTGCTTGATTTGTGCACCCACCGAGTTGGCGCGCGCGCACAGGTGCTCCTCTTCGATAACCTGCAGCACCGCCAGTGCGGCCGCGCACGAAATCGGCGAGCCCGCGTACGTGCCACCCAAGCCACCCGGCGCGGGGCCGTCCATGATCTCTGCCTTACCGATCACACCCGACAACGGGAAACCGCCAGCGAGGCTCTTCGCCACGGTGATCAGGTCGGGCTCGATCCCGGCGTGCTCAATCGCGAACAGCTTGCCGGTGCGGGCAAATCCGGTCTGCACTTCATCAGCGATCAACAGAATGCCGTGCTGGTCGCACAGCTTGCGCAGCGCCACCAACAATTCAACTGGCGCCTGATAAAAACCACCCTCGCCCTGCACGGGCTCAATGATGATCGCCGCGACGCGCGCGGGATCCACATCGGCCTTCAGCAAGGTATCGAGCGCCGCGAGCGACTGCTCCACACTGACGCCCAGCATCGGGCTCGGGAACGGCACGTGAAACACTTCGCCCGGCATCGGGCCGAAGCCAATCTTGTACGGGGCGACCTTACCGGTCAGACCCATGGTCATCATGGTGCGACCGTGGAACGAGCCGGAGAACGCAATCACCGCACTGCGCTTCGTGTAGGCACGCGCGATCTTGACGGCGTTTTCGACGGCTTCCGCACCGGTGGTGAGGAAAATCGTCTTTTTGGGGGTCGGTCCCGGCGCCAACTTATTCAGCCGATCCGCCAGGCGAACGTAACTCTCGTACTGCGTCACCTGAAAGCAGGTGTGCGAATAGAGTTCCAACTGCGCCTGCACGGCGGCTTGCACCTTGGGATGCAGGTGGCCGGTATTCAGTACGGCGATGCCGCCGGCAAAGTCGATGTAGCGCTTGCCCTCGACATCCCAGATCTCGGCATTCTTGGCTTTTGCCGTGTAAACCGGCAGTAGGCTTGAGACACCGCGAGGGACTGCGGTCTCGCGCAATTTCTGCAATTCAGCGTTCGTCGTCATAGCGGCAGCGCTCCGGTAATAAGGGGCGACACCGCTCGGGTCACCCACGGGAAGTCGCAGGGTAGCAGCCCGAGGCCTTCCGCGTCATGTCGGTATTCCACAACTCAATGAAAAGAATGGTTTTTTAATCCATTCTCTTCAGTCGAGGCGCACCAACTGCTTGCCAAAATTGCGGCCTTGCAGCAAGCCAAAGAAGGCCTCCGGCGCCGACTCGATGCCCACGGCAATGCTTTCGCGGTACTTGAGACGTCCGGCCGCATACAAGCCAACCAATTCGCGAAAGGCTTCGGCCATATCCGCCGGATTCTCACTGATGATGAAACCCTGCACTTTCAGGCGCGAACGCAAAATCACCGTGGGATCGCGCAACGGAACCGGTTCGCCGTTGTAGGCCGCGATCATGCCGCAGACCGCAATGCGCCCAAAAGCGTTCATCTGCCGCAGGGTGCCCTCAAAGACCACACCGCCGACGTTCTCGAAACACCCATCAATGCCTTGCGGCGCCACCTCGGCGAGCGCTGCGTCGACGTCCCGCAGATCACGCAGCGTTTTGTGGTCGAGACACGCGTCGAAGCCCAACTCTTGCGTCACGAAGGCGCACTTCTCCGCGCCGCCCGCTACGCCAATCACCCGGCAGCCCATCGACTTTGCCAATTGGCCGACGACACTGCCGACAGCGCCGGATGCGGCGCTGACCAAGACGGTTTCGCCGGCCTTGGGCTCGATGATCCGGTTCAGCCCATACCACGCGGTCATGCCAGGCATTCCCAACGCACCGAGGTACAACGACACCGGGCCTACACGCGGATCCACTCGGTGCAGCATGCGCAAGCCTTCGCCGGAGATCAGCGCGTACTCTTGCCAACCGCCGAACGCCAAGACCGTGTCACCGACAGCAAAGCCGTCATGCCCGCTTGAGATCACTTCCCCTACCGTACCGCCCAGCATGACCTCATCAAGCGGATGCGGCGCCGCATAGGATTTGGACACACTCATGCGACCGCGCATGTAAGGATCCAGCGAGAGCCAGCGATTGCGAATCAGCACTTCGCCTGCAGCGGGCGACGGCACCGGAACCGACTCAAGCCGAAAATGCTCAGGGCCCGGCGCTCCCTGCGGTCGGGCAGCCAACACGATACGGCGGTTCATGAGCGTCATGGCAGGGGTTCCTTGTGATGCAAACGGGACCGAGCGTTAGGCTGCGCGAGACGAAACCGCGAGCCCGAGACTCGTAAGAATACCCCGAGCGGCCTCACGGCCTTCAAATACTGCGGTCACCACGAGATCACTGCCGCGAACCATGTCGCCGCCGGCATAGATTTTGGGATTGGTGGTTCGAAAGGCGCGCTCCCCGCCGTGCGTCACGCGCACACGACCGTCGGCCTGACAGGCAATGCCCGCCGACTCAAACCATGCATCGGGGCTCGCCCCGAACCCGAAGGCGATGATCACCGCATCCGCTGGAATCACCGTCTCACTGCCGGGCACCGGCTCCGCCGCTCGACGCCCCTTCGGTCCCGGGGGACCGAGGCGCGTCTCGACCACTTTGACGCCTTCCACGCGGCCGTTGCCCACGATTTCGATGGGCTGCCGATTGAAGAGAAACTCCACGCCCTCTTCACGACTGTTTTTGTAATCGCGCTTGGACCCGGGCATGTTGTCCTCGTCGCGACGGTACACACAGGTCACGCTCTCGGCGCCTTGGCGTATCGCCGTGCGATTGCAGTCCATCGACGTATCACCACCGCCCAACACCACGACACGCTTACCGCGCAGATCAACACACTCAGCCGCTAAGCCGAGTTCGCGATTGATGTTGGAGATCAGATACGGCAATGCCTCGTGCACACCGGGCAAATCCTCTCCCGCGAAGCCGCCTTTGACTGCTTTGTACGCCCCGAGGCCGAGGAAGACGGCATCGTATTCGGCCGTCAACGCTTCGATCGTGACATCGCGGCCGACATCAACCCCGAGTCGGAATTCGACGCCCATACCTTCCATGATGGCGCGTCGCGTCTCCACGACGTCCTTTTCCAACTTAAAGGGTGGAATTCCGAACGTCAGCAGGCCACCGATGCGGGAATAGCGGTCGTACACGACCGGCTTCACACCGTGGCGCACCAGCACATCGGCACAGGCCAATCCCGCAGGTCCCGCACCCACAACCGCAACGCGACGCCCTGTCGGCTTCACGTGCGAGAGATCGGGCTTCCAGCCGGCCTTCAACGCTTCATCCGTAATGTACTTTTCGATCGACCCGATCGTGACCGCGCCGAGCCCATCGTTCAAGGTACACGCACCCTCACAGAGTCGGTCCTGCGGGCATATGCGGCCACACATCTCTGGCAACGAATTCGTCTGATGCGATAACTCAGCGGCCTCAAACAAGCGACCCTCTTCGAGCAACTTGAGCCAATTCGGGATGTAGTTGTGAACGGGGCATTTCCATTCGCAGAAGGGGTTCCCGCATGCGAGGCATCGGCCGGCCTGCTGCGCCGCGCTCTTCGGATCGAAGGGCACATAGATTTCCCGGAACTCGGCGGTCCGAACGTCGACGGGAAGTTTTTCCGGATCGATGCGCGGAATATCGAGGAACTGCAGTGTCTTGTCGGCCATTACGCGGCCCTCCGGAGATTCTCAATCAACGTGCTGATAGCGGCTGCTTTCGGCTTCACCAGCCAGAAACGACCTATATAGGTACGGAAATCATTGAGGATTTGCGCGCCGAGGCGGCTGTCTGTTGCCCGCACGTGCGCCTGAATCAGATCCCGCAAGTGATGCAGGTTCTGCTCCATGCCTTCCATGCTGATTCGATGGATATCAACCAACTCGTGGTTGTACCGATCCACAAAGTCGCGATCCATATCGAGCACGTAGGCAAAACCACCGGTAAAGCCTGCACCGAAATTGATGCCGGTGCGGCCTAGCACGCACACCACGCCACCCGTCATGTACTCACAACAATGATCGCCAGCACCTTCAATCACCGCGATGGCGCCAGAGTTGCGTACCGCAAAGCGCTCGCCCGCGATACCGGCGGCGTACAACTCGCCACCCGTGGCGCCGTACAGGCAGGTATTTCCGATGATCGGCGTTTCCGCCGCCACAAACGCAGACCCTTGCGGCGGCCGAATGACGATCTGTCCTCCGGTCATGCCCTTACCGACATAATCGTTGGCATCGCCGTCCAGGTGGAGATGCAACCCGCCGGCATTCCAGACGCCGAAGCTTTGGCCCACCGAACCTTTCAACACGAGGGTGATGGGCGCATCCGCCATGCCTTGATTGCCGTAGCGCCGGGCAATTTCGCCGGAGAGGCGCGCGCCGACGGATCGATCGCGATTGGTGACCGCGTAATGGAACTCGCCGCCGGCCTTGGCCTCGATCGCGGGCAGCATTTCCGCGAGCATGTGCTCCGCCAACTCGCCCTTGTCGTAGGGCGCGTTGCGAGGGTCGATGCAGATCTGCGGCGCGTCAGCAGAGAGTCCCGCCGTCGAGAGTATCGGCGAGAGATCGAGCTTACGCTGCTTACTCGTCGTGCCCTCCATGATTGACAGGTATTCCGTGCGTCCAATCAAATCATCCAGTCGACGCACGCCGAGGCTCGCCATGATCTCGCGGCACTCTTCCGCCACAAACCGGAAGTAGTTGATGACCATTTCCGGCAGGCCGATGAAATGCCGCTTGCGCAACACTTCATGCTGTGTGGCCACGCCCGTCGCACAATTATTGAGGTGACAAATGCGCAGATACTTACACCCCAAGGCCACCATGGGCGCGGTGCCGAATCCAAAACTTTCAGCGCCAATGATGGCTGCTTTGATGACATCGAGGCCGGTCTTCAGCCCGCCGTCGGTCTGCAGTCGGACGCGTTGACGCATATCGTTGATGCGCAGGGTTTGGTGCGTTTCGGCGAGCCCTAATTCCCACGGCGTGCCCGCGTACTTGACCGACGAGATCGGGCTCGCGCCGGTTCCACCGTCATAGCCGGAAATCGTAATGAGATCCGCATAGGCTTTCGCAACACCGGCCGCAATAGTACCCACGCCGGGTTCCGCCACCAGCTTGACGGACACTAAGGCCTGGGGGTTGACCTGCTTGAGATCAAAGATCAGCTGCGCCAAGTCTTCGATCGAATAAATGTCGTGGTGCGGAGGCGGCGAAATCAGACCGACGCCCGGTCGCGCGTAGCGTAGCTGCGCGATCATGTCGTTGACTTTGTGACCCGGCAATTGACCGCCTTCACCGGGCTTCGCACCTTGCGCTACCTTGATCTGGAGCACTTCAGCGTTGATCAGGTATTCCGGCGTCACGCCGAATCGGCCGCTCGCGACCTGTTTAATCTTCGAATTCTTTTCGTTGCCGTAGCGCTCGCGGCTTTCTCCGCCTTCGCCCGAATTGGATCGCGCGCCCAGTCGATTCATCGCGATCGCCAACGCTTCATGCGCTTCCGGGGACAGCGCACCGAGCGACATCGCCGCCGAGTCAAACCGTCGCAGGATGGACTCGACGGACTCCACCTCCTCCAACGGAATCGCGGGACCATTCGCCTGCAATGCAAAAAGGTCTCGCAATGTGGAGGCGGGGCGCTCATTCACCAACGACGCATAGATCTTGTAATGCTCGTAATCACCGGTCACCACCGCTGTCTGCAGGGTGGCGATCACGTCCGGGTTGTACATGTGGTACTCACCACCGTGCACATACTTGAGCAGGCCGCCACGGTCGACGGGCGCCAGAGGGTTCCACGCGTGATCGGCGAGCTCTCGCTGGTCCGCCTCAAGGTCGGCGAAATCGGTGCCTTGTATGCGACTGACCGTCCCGGCAAAGCAGGTTTCGACCACGTCGTCGTGCAACCCGACAATCTCGAACAACTGGGAGCCGCGATAGCTGCCAATCGTCGAGATTCCCATCTTCGACATGATTTTGAACAGGCCCTTACGGATGCCGCGACGGTAGCTTCGACCCAACTCAGCGCGGCTTTGCGCCGACAGAGAGCCGCTTCCTCGGCGCGTCATATCGAATAGCGTTTGATACGCCATATACGGATACACGGCAGTAGCGCCGTACCCGATCAAGCAAGCGAAGTGGTGCGGATCGCGCGCGGTGCCCGTCTCGATCAGCAAGTTGCACTTACAGCGTAAGCCGGTCTCGACCAAACGATGATGGATGGCACCGGTCGCCAAGAGCGCGTGGACCGGCAGCTTCCCTTCCACGAGGTAACGATCAGAGATCAGAAGCACGACCTTGCCGGCGCGCACCGCGGCCTCGGCCTGATCACACACGCGCGCGAGCGCATCCTTCAGATTCCCGTCAGCGGGATACTGCAAATCAATGAACTCGTTATCGAGCCCGAAGTCCTTGAACGCCATGATCTGCCGCAACTTACGTTGCGAGAGGATGGGCGAGTTGAGCACGATGCGTCGCGCGTGCTCAGGCGACGGCGCGAACAGATTGCATTCCGGGCCGATCTGCGTCTGCAGGCTCATCACGATCGTTTCACGCAGGGGGTCAATCGGCGGATTGGTGACCTGCGCGAATTGCTGACGGAAGTAGTCGTAGAGCGAACGAATCTTGTGCGACATCACGGCGAGCGGCGTGTCGTCGCCCATGGATCCCACGGCTTCGCTTTCGTCTTCGGCCAGCACACGAATAATTTCGTCGCGCTCTTCCGCGGTGATGTTGAACATCTTGCGGTAGGTATCGAGCGTGTCGCGGCCCATGGGCTCCGCGGCAAGGCGCGGATCGATCAAGTCCTGTTCGAGGTAGCGGACGCCCTTCTTCAACCACGCCTTATAGGGATGGCGGGTCTTGAGGATCTGGTCGACGCGCTTGGTGTCGAGCAAATCGCCGGTCTGCAGATCCAGGGCCAGAATCTCTCCCGGGCCCAACTTACCCTTCTGCACGACGTCTTCGGGACGGTAATCCCACACGCCGATTTCCGAGGCGACCGTCAGATGGCGATCGCGCGTGATGACCCAGCGCGCTGGGCGCAAGCCGTTTCGATCGAGCGTACAGGCCGCGTAGCGTCCGTCGGTCAGCACGATGCCGGCGGGACCGTCCCACGGCTCCATGTGCGGGGAATAGAATTCGTAGAATGCCCGCAGATCCGGATCAATGGTATCGACGCTGTGCCATGCCGGCGGCACCAGGAGTCGCATGGCATGCAGGACGTCGAGGCCACCGGCGAGCAACACCTCCAACATGTTGTCCAACGTCTGTGAGTCGGAACCCGACAGAGAGACGAGGGGTTGGATGTCGGACAAATCGGGCAGCAATGGCGAGCGGAACATCGGCCCGCGCGCGACGGCCCAATTGCGGTTGCCGGAGATCGTGTTGATTTCGCCGTTATGCGCCAAGTACCGGTAAGGGTGCGACAACCGCCACTGCGGCAACGTGTTGGTGGAAAAACGCTGGTGGAACACCGCCACCGAACTTTCCATCCGCTCGTCCGCCAGGTCCGGAAAGAATTCCGGCAAGTACTGGGGCATCACCATGCCCTTGTAGACCAGGGTACTGGCCGACAGGGACGGCATGTAGAAGGACGGGTCTCGCGCTTCGAGCGCTTTCTCCGTCCGGCGTCGGGCGAGGAACAATCGGCGGTTAAAGCTCGCCTCGTCCACGTCATCGACATTGGACACAAAGACCATTTCCATGCGCGGCAGCGTGCGTAACGCCTCCGCACCGCAGACGGATGTGTCGACCGGGACGGTACGCCACCCGGATACCACGAGGCTTTCACGACGCAATTGCGCCTCTAACGTGGCCTTCGCGCGCTCCGCCGCGTCTTCAAACGGCGAGAGAAACGCGATACCGGCCGCGTAGCGCAATCCAAGTGCGATCCCCGCCTCCGCGGCGATGGCCCGCAGAAACCGATCCGGCTTCTTCAGCAACAGGCCACAGCCGTCGCCGGTTTTTCCATCCGCCGCCACCGCGCCACGATGCGTCAAGCGGTTCAGCGACTCGATCGCCGTGCGCACCAGCCAATGGCTGGCTTGATCATCGAGATTGGCGATCAGCCCGAACCCACAACTTTCTTTCTCGAATGTCGGGCTGTACAGGCCTGCCGCGTCGTAGCCGCCGTGGACTAACGCATCGGCGCTGGTCGGCAGGTCGCGCTCGTGTGGGGTCGGAGAGATCGTCATCGCAGGCCCTCAGGACCGCCCCGTGGCGGTCGGCAAAAAGAGCGACATGATGAAGAGCCCACCGCCTCCGGTCAATGCTGCGCCGCAGCATTAATGCTGCATCGCAGCAATTGCGCGCGTAACCCGAGGCAGGCCCAATCGATCAAAGGGAATGCACAGAACCGAAAAGGGCCCGGTGTTTGCCGGGCCCTTTCAGATCAGACGTCGTGATGATGCGTCACGAACCGCGCAAACCGCGGCGCCAACCATTTTTCAAAATCATCCATGAGGGTGTACATGGCGGGCACGACAACCAACGTCAAGAACGTTGAGCTGATGATGCCGCCGATCACCGCCACGGCCATCGGAGCGCGGAACTCTGCGCCCTCTCCGAGTCCCAAGGCAGCGGGGAGCATGCCGGCGATCATGGCGACGCTCGTCATGACAATCGGCTGCGCGCGCTTATGGCCAGCCCCGATCAGCGCGTCCATGCGCGACTTGCCCGCCTTGCGCTCTTCGATCGCGAAGTCGACCAGAAGAATCGAGTTTTTGGCCACGATACCCATCAGCATCAACGTGCCAATCACAACCGGCAGCGAGAACGGCATGCCGCACAGCACCAGCGCCAACAAAGCACCGCCCAAGGACAAGGGCAGCGCGGACAAGATCGTGAGCGGCTGGAAAACGCGGGCGAACAACAGAACCAACACCGCGAAGACCATCAAGATGCCCGCTGCCATCGCCAGCAAGAAGTTCTGCATCAGTTCGGCCATGAACTCGAGATTGCCGGTATTCACCTTGTGAACCCCAGCCGGTAAGTGCTGCATCGCCGGCAACGCCGCAATCTTCAGTTCGGCGTCGCCCGAAGTTGCTTTCGGCGCCAAATCCGCGTCAATCATCAGACGGCGGCTTTGGTTATAACGACGGACGGCCACCGGCCCCTGACCGAAACGGATCTCGGCGACCGCTTTCAACGGGACGCTACCTCCGGTCAGGGTCGGGACGGGCAGATTCTCGATCGTCGCCAAATCTTGCCGTGACGACTCTTTGAGACCGACGCGAATGGGGATCTGCCGGTCCGACAGCGAGAACTTCGCGCCGTTCTGCGGGATGTCACCCAACGTAGCGATACGCACGGTTTGGCTAATCGACTGCACGGTCACGCCCAATTCGGCGGCCACATCGAGGCGCGGTTTGATCTGAATCTCCGGCTTCGGCATGTCGCCATTTATGCGCGGCGAGCGCAGTTCTTTCATGGCACGCATGCCATCGAGGACCTGACGACCTGCCCTCTCTAGGACTTCCGGATCATCCCCGGTGAGATAAAACGTAACGTCGCGCCCGGACCAACCTTGCTGGTTCGCAAACGCAACGCGGGCATCCGGGATTTGATTGAGTTCCGCCTGGACCTGGTCTTGCCACGTCTTCTGGTCGATTTTCCGCTCCGCTTTCGGCTTCAGCGCGACAAACAACTGCCCATTACGGACGTCATTGTCATCGCCACCGCCCACGCTTTCGAGCACATCGGCGACTTCCGGATGTGCGGCGACGATTTCGGCAGCCCGACGGGTGACGCGCGCCGTATCCTCGATCCGGACACCGGGGGCCAGTTCCACGGTGATCTGACTCGTGCCGCTGTCCTCCGACGGGAAGGCATTTTTTTGGATAAAGAAGAGCCCAGCGATGGACGCCATAAAGAACAGCGCGAACCCCGCAAAGGTTCTCCCACGGTGGTCCACGCAATAGCGCAGCGCGCGCAGATACCACGCCATGACCGGACCATCGAGATGCTTCTGCTCGCCTTCCGGCTTGAGGGTGAACGCCGCGATCACCGGCGTGATCAGTCGAGCGACGAGCAGAGAGAAGAACACTGCCGCCGCCACCGTGAGGCCAAATTGCTTGAAATACTGACCGCTCATGCCCCCCATGAAGCTGACCGGCAGGAAGACCGCAATAATGGTCGCGGATGTCGCGACGACCGCCAAACCGATCTCGTCCGCTGCGTCCAAGGCCGCCTGATACGGCGTCTTGCCCATACGGATATGACGAACGATGTTCTCAATCTCCACGATCGCGTCATCGACGAGGACGCCGGCCACCAACGATAGGGCGAGCAGGCTGATGGTGTTCAGCGTGAAATCCATCCACAGCATGAACCCGAACGTGGGGATCGCCGACAACGGGATCGCCAGAGCGGAAATCGCCGTCGAGCGCGCTTCGCGCAAGAACAGCCACACGACCAAGACCGCGAGCAACGAACCTTCGATCAACGCGTGAACCGCAGAGTCGTACGATGCCTTGGTATTCGTGACCGTCGTAAACACGATCTTCGCTGACACACCCGGATTCTCGGCCATGATCGCATCGACTTCTTTCGTCACGCGATCGTAGACATCGACGTCCGAGTTGCCGTGGGACCGGTAGACACCAAACGTGGTCGCAGGACGACCGTTGAGACGCGAAATGCTCCGGATCTCGTCGACGCCGTCGTAGACGGACGCGATCTCATCCAAACGTGCGGTGCGACCACCACCGAGCTGGATCTGGGTTGCGCCGAGATCGTGCGACGAATGCGCCCCACCAAGAATGCGGATCGACTGCTCCCCACCCGCAATCTGCGCCCGCCCGCCGGCGGCGTCGAGATTCAGTGTGCGCAGCTGCTGATTGACCTGTACGGCAGTGATGCCGAGCGCCTGGAGTCGCGCCGGATCCAGGTCGACCCGAACCTCGCGCGTCACACCACCGCCGCGCGACACTTGCGCGACACCCTTCAGCGTCAACAGACGCTTGGATACCGTGTGATCCACGAACCAACTGAGCTGCTCTTCACTCATGGTGGTCGCACTCACGGCGTAATACGCGATCGCACTCCCTTCCACGTCAATACGCTGAACGATGGGTTCCTGAATACCTTCCGGCAGGTCCCCGCGCACCCGCGCGACCGCGTCACGCACGTCGGTTACCGCGCGGTCAATCGGCGTGCCGATCTCAAACTGTATGAACAACATTGCCGCACCTTCGGTGGCGCGCGAGGTGATGTTGTGCACGTTGCCGATGTTGGCGACCGCCCCCTCAACCTTCTGAAGAATCTGGGTTTCCAGCTCGGTCGGTGCAGCGCCCGGTTGGGACACCGTCACCTGAACCATCGGAAAGGAAATATCCGGGTTCAACTGGATCGGCAATTTGATAAACGACACGATGCCGATAAATGTCAGCACCATGAACAGCACGATCGGGAATATGGGGTGCTTGATCGCCCAAGCGGAGATATTTCTCACGGCGCGCTATTCCCACCGTCATTCGCCACACGGACCGTCTCGCCTTCCTTCAAGAAAGCACCGGCCGTCGCGATCACACGCTCATCGCCTTGCAGCCCTTCCAGCACGACGATCCCACCCGGTTGCGCGCTGCCGTATTTCACGCTCTGTCGCGCAATCTTGTTATCAGCGCCCACCACGAACACGTAGCTGCCGCCATTGTCGCTCAGCAGCGCCGTTTGAGGCACCAACGGCTTAACGTCGCTGCCGATCACCGCTGTCCCGCGCGCAAACGCACCGGGCCGCAACATCGGGTCCCTCGGCAGCGTAATGCGGACTTCACCCAAACGAGAGGCAGGGTCAATGATGGCGGCGAGCAACCGCACCTTTCCGGCGAAGTTGGACTCGACGCCCGTAATAGAGACCGACACGTCCTGTCCGATTTTGAGTTGCGGCAGATCCTGCTCGGCAACGAGCGCTTTCATTTCCACGTCGCCACCGCGGGCTAAGCGAAACAACGGCGCACTGCCGGCCATAACGGCCTGGCCGACCTCGGCGCTGCGCGTCAGGACGATGCCATCGTCCGGAGCCACGATCTCGGTGCGCTTCAAGCGCGCCTCGGCTTCCGCCAACTGGGCTTCTGCCGTGCGCACATGAGCGGCCGACGTGACCGCAGCCGTACGCCGCTTTTCCACTTCTTCCTTCGACAGCGCGGCGACCGTTTCGGCAATCTTTTCAGCACGCTGATAGTCGGCTGCGGCGAGCGCGGCATCCGCCCGCGCTTGCTCGAGCGCAGCGCGAAGGCTGGCCACTTGCGGAGCGAGGACGGAGGTGTCCAAGCGAGCCAGCACCTGACCACGCTTCACATGATCGCCCGCCTCTACGAGGATCGCGAGCACGCGCCCGCCCTCACCGTCGACGCCGATGGGCATGTCGTACCGAGCGATAATCGCGCCGGTAAAGTGCACGGCGACCGTATACGGTGACCGGCCGGGCACCTTGACCGTTACCAGCGGCACATCGGCCGGCTGCGGACCGTGGCCGCTCGAATGGCGCCACGCGATGATGAGCACCGCGACCACCGCGAAGGTCAGGGTTCCAACGATCAACGATGCTTTGCGGAGAAACCAAGGCGTCTCAGGGGTATCAAAGTCTAGACGCTGAGCATTCGGGTCGGTCACGGTGGGCACTCTTAAGGCCAGTCTGTATGCCCTGCATTCTAACGGGGGGTGTCGCCCAAGGGTCGCCGATTGCGACGGGGCGGTACGGAGTAGCGACGAAAACGCCGGCCGGCGCAATCGCTATTCGCCGTCAGCCGACGGCTGGCGCCCCCGCGAGGTCGGAAAACCATTGGACGGCGCGTCGGTCCGCCCACGACGGACCGCGCAAACGCTCGAGGAACCCACAATGCCCACCGCTCGGATGAGCCTCGATGGTCAACGCGGACGCAGGACCGATGCGCGCCAGATCCGACGCCGGAATAATGGGATCATCGAGCGCAGCCAACAGCAGCGTCGGTACCTCGAGGGGCGACAACGTATCGCCCACCACGGCATAGCCGCGCAGGTAGTCCGAAATCGACGGGTAGTCGGTGTACTGTTCGACGAGGTGATGGGTCATCGCCCCTAAGGTCGGATTCGCCATGACGGCCGAGAAATCGTAGACACCCGGCCACGCCGCCGCTTTGCGGCGCAACGACCGCAACCACTTATATTCAAAATATCGCCGATAGATCCAAGGCCCGGACTCCAGGCGGCGCATCGTGTGACCCGGATCCAAAACCGGGCAAACCGCCATTACACCATCCAGACGAATGCCTGCGGCAGGCGCTCGCAACGCCACACGCAAACCAAAGTTACCGCCGAGCGAATACCCTAGGAAAAACAACCGTTGATGCGGCAGTGTGTTTGCCAGCGAGGCCACTGCACCCACCACTTCGTCGATCCGGCAGGAATGAAAGAGATCTCGATTCAGATGATGGGTGGGCCCGTGATCGCGCAAATTGAGACGAACGACGTCGAATCCGTCCGCAAAGAGCGTGGCAGCCGCCGACAAAAGGTATTGGGACTCTCCGCTGCCCTCCCACCCGTGCAGCAGGATAACCAGATCGCGTGTGCGATCGTCATGACGCGCTACGTGCGCCAATAAGCGGACACTGCCGCCGCAATCGACGATGAGATCACGACTGATCGAACGCACGTAGGAGGAACGACGGGCCACGTCGGATCGCCGCGGCCCCACGCTCGCCAGCAGCGTCTGCAAGTGCGCGGCGCGCAGCGGGGATGCCGGCTGGAAGTCCTGAGCGCCCGCCGCCATGCTCAATGCACGCGCGGTTGGGCGATAAACTCGACGTAGTGGCCCTTATTGGCCGCCGCGTTCCACTGCGCCGCCGACGCACCACCGACCGCTGGATAGCCGGTCGCCTTGGTGTAGATCACCTTGGCGTCTATTTCCCCGTGGGTGCGACTGCCCACTTCGGTCAAGAGCGTCGCCAAGGCGGGTGGTTCTTTGTCGGCATTGGATCGAATGTCATCCGGGGGACTGCCGCGCAAATCGCACGTGGTCGCCGTCATTTCCGCCGGCGCCAACACAAACCCCTCGCCCGGATTGCCGGTCAGGCAGTAATCCGCCAGCGACACCACGATACGCGCGGAACCGACAAACCCTTTCTGCTCGAGCGCCGACAACCATGCCGCCGCCTGCGCAATGCGGGGAGCGGGAAACGGTGCGTCGCCATACGCCAACGCATGGCGCTCAGTGGGCCACGATTCGGCGGCGGCAGGCGATTGAGTGGGACCGGCCGCACTCAACGCTGCCGTCTGGCGATCGATCGTCGCGCGCAGCGTGGCGACGTCGCCCGCACTGCGCCACGCGAAGACCGCGAATACCCCTGCCACGATGATGGCAACGTTCAGCGCGGCAATGATCCCCCACGGTTTTGGCGGTGGCGGTGGGGGGATCGGCGGTGGCGGCGTCAGTTGCCGAATCAATTCGGTCGTCGCCGCCGAAATCTGCGCCTCCACCTCACGGTTGATCTTGTCCGGGATCGCATCCAACGCAGCGGTCAGGTATCGGCGCAGCTCGCTGGCCTGCTCACGCACCAGCGGGTCAACCACCGCACGGACGTCCGATGCGCTGAGCGAAGGTACGGCCGGAGCTGCGGCAGCGGTCGCGCCGGCGTCGGTTGTCGCGGCGGGCGTACTGCGCGGCGCCAGCACTTTCAGTCGCTGCAAGGCATCGGCGATATCCGCAAGGGACATCTGCTTGGGCAGCACGCCGTCCGCCCCACTGGCCTTGGCCGCTTCGGCATAGATCGCACCCTCTTGGGAGGTGTACATCAGCACGGGTATGGCAGAAAACCGCGGGTCTTTTTTGATGAGCTGGACCGCGCTCAGTCCGTCCATCCCCGGCATCACGTGATCCATAAAAATCACGTCGGGCGTCTCTCGCTCGAGGTACTCGAGGGCTCCCTCAGCCGTCTCCCTGGCATCCACAGCGAGTTCGTGTTTCTCGAGTAGCCGCGTCAGCACCAGACGAGCGGATTTAGAATCGTCAACGATCAGAGCACGCTTTAACGCCACCATCCGTCCCCCATCCGTTGCCGACGCTTCTTCGCGCCTATTCGCGGATACCAATCCCTTTGCGCATCAGTCCCACCGCGACGCCGAAAAGCACCACGACGAACACCACCATAATTCCAAATGCCAGGGACACATCAACGTCCGAGACACCCAGAAACCCGAAACGGAAGGCGTTGACCATGTACAGAATCGGGTTGGCGTGGGAGATCACACGGGCCCAGGAGGGCAGCAACTCGATCGAATAGAACACACCACCAAAGTAGGTGAGCGGAGTCAATATGAAGGTTGGAAACCAAGAAATATGGTCGAAGTTCTTCGCGAAGACGGCGTTGATGAACCCGCCGAGACCAAAAACCATCGACGTCAGCAACACAGCCGCGACGATGATCCAAACGGAATGCACAGTCAGGTGGGTGAACGTGAGTGCCACCACGGTAACGATCAAGCCGACGGACAAGCCTCGAACCAATCCGCCGGCCATATAGCCGACGACGATCAGCCAGTCCGGCAGCGGCGAAACGAGTAACTCTTCGATGTACTTGCCAAAGCGCGCGCCGAAGAAACTGGAGACAACATTACCGTACGAGTTGGTGATGACCGACATCATGATCAGGCCCGGCGCAATGTATTGCATGTAGCCGTAGCCGCCCATCTGCCCGATCCGGCCGCCGATCAAACTGCCGAAAATCACGAAATAGAGGGTCGCCGTCACAGCGGGCGGCAGGAGCGTCTGCCCCCAGATACGAACGATCCGCGAGAACTCGCGGGTCACGATCGTGATGAAACCGACCCAATTGGTCTGAGCTCGGCTCATCTCCACAGTTGACTTCGTCACGTGGCGTCTCCGGCATCGCTCTGGTCTGCCACCATCTTCATGAAGAGCTCTTCCAAGCGGTTGACCTTATTGCGCAGCGACGAGACTTCGATACCGGCGGCGGCGAGCCGGACGAAAATGTCGTTTAAGCCACGACCACGGTCCACCTCGACCTCCAGCGTGCGCGCATCCAGCATCGTGGCACGCACGCCGCCGAGGTCCGGACAACCGGTAATCGTGTTCTTCAGATCGAGTACGTAGGTTTCGACCGCGAGTTTGCCGAGCACAGAGCCCATACGGTCGTCTTCGATGATCCGACCCTTGTCGATGATGGCCACGTGACGGCACAACTCCTCGGCTTCCTCGAGGTAGTGCGTCGTCAGGATGATCGTTACGCCCGCGTCGTTGATCTCACGCAAAAACTCACGCATCGAGCGACGGACTTCCACGTCGACGCCGGCGGTCGGCTCATCGAGGATCAGCAGCTTCGGCTCGTGCATCAGCGCGCGAGCGATCATCAAGCGGCGCTTCATGCCGCCCGAGAGGCTGCGCGCCGTTGCATTGCGCTTTTCCCACAATTGCAGCTTGCGCAGATACTTCTCGGCGCGCCGACGCGCCTCGTCGCGCGGGATACCGTAAAACCCGGCCGAGTTGATGACGATCGTTTCGGCCGTCTCAAACTGGTTGAAATTCACTTCCTGCGGGACAACGCCAACGCACGCTTTTGCGCCCGCCAAGTCTCGGTCGAGGTCATGGCCGAACACCTCTACCGTGCCGCCCGTCTTATTGACCAAGGAGGTGATGATGCCGATCGTCGTGGTCTTTCCCGCTCCGTTAGGACCGAGCAGGGCGAGGAATTCACCCTGAGGCACGTCGAGGTCGATGCCTTTCAGAGCTTCTACCCCGTTTCCGTAGGTCTTGCGCAATTGGCGAATCGACAGGGCTTGCATGGAACTCCGGTCACCCCGGGATAAAAGCCTTGGGTGTTCTAACGGAAGGGTACGGGGACTGAGCGCACCGTTCAACTGACGAATTATTTCGGATGAACGGCTCGAGCGCGCGAGCGAGCGGGTAAATCCGTTAAACACTCGGCCGCCAGCAGTTGTAGCCCATAAAAACGAGCGTGTTCGAGGGCGGGGAGCGAACCCGTGCCAGCCAGCAATGGCGTCCAAAAAGCCTCCCGCGTGGGCCAGCGCGGCAGCAGCGCGGCCTCCGTCTGGACCGCCAATCGGTCGACGTCGGACAGTGGTAGCGCCAGAAACAGTGTCGCCACGTCCGCATTCATCCCCAACGTGACCCCCGCCAGCGTCGGCTCGGAACGCACCAGATGCCAGGCCAGAAATACCGCGGTGCGGGCGAGGCTCGTGCCGTGGCCATCCCTCACCTCACGTCGCTGGGCGCCCTCCATCGCCGAACGCCAGTATCGGGTGTCGGCGAAGCGTAAGGAAAAGAGCGTGAAGGGCATGACGGACAGCCGTTGACAGGCCGAATCGTCCAAGTCGGCAAACCGCCTGCGCACCGACAGCGAAAACTCGGCGGCGACGGGCGTACTTTCAGCGGCCGCTTTCACCAATTGCCGCAAATACGCCGCATTGGCCGCACTCACCGCCTCTTCAAGACCCCGGCCCGGCAACGGGTTCGCCGCGACGACCGGCACCCCTCGCCCCCGGATTCGGCTGCTCTGAGAACCAACTTGCATGTGCCTTCCCCTGAATGGCTTCAAGAACCGCCTACGCGGCTCTTGAAGATGCGTCATTTTGGTCAGATACTACCAAATAGAAACAACAGGGGAAGTCCAAAATGCGCCTGACCGACCACCGATACCGCCGCGACAAGCACAAACTCGACTTGGCCATTCGAATGATCCACCACGAGGCACGAACCGCGACGATTCAAGCCTGGACCGGACTGACCGGTGACCGAGTCCGCAAATTGCACCGGGAATACGTCCGTGAACGCGGGGAGACGTTTCGCCGGCATCGCGGCAAGCCGCCCCGGCAATCCGGCTACTTTTTGCGCAATATGGAACTCCGCCGGCAGTCCGTAGCGCTCGGCGGCCTTTACGCGCTACACGGTCTGCTGCGCGGCGACGCCTTGGCCCCCACCCCCGACAACGGATCGCCGCCGTGGGCAGAATTGTTTTGTGACGCGTACGAAACCTACCTCGCGCTCGGCGTGGGGTCGGCCGTGACGTTCGAGCACGCAGCCTTTCTCTTGGAATCACTCCAGCGGCGAACCGATTTGCGGCCCGGACGTTGCCCGACTTGCAATGCGTTCGCGATCGTGGACACTCAGCGACGCACAGCCCCGCAATGCCCGCTGTGTGAAACGGACCATTGGCTCTGCCCACAGGATGCTCCGACGTCGGCGCGCCCTGACGCGGCGCCGTCACTGCAGCGCGCTAGAATCCCGGTCGTACCCTATGACACCGCTCAACCCCAACATTTACGCCGGTCCGTACCTCGACCGTGACAGCGCCGTTCGCGCGGACCAGGAGCGCTTAGCTGCCTGGCGAAAAGACCCGAACGCGCGCTGGGTCCTCGTGTGGGAGCAGCGCAGTCTCGTCACCGTCGACGATCCACCTCAGGCTGCGCTACTGCCGACGGCGCCGACAGAAACCGCGTCGTCCGATGGGATCTTCTTAGGCCATTTCAGGGGTCATCCCGTATTCGCGGTGGAGGTCTCCGGTGCAGCGCCACCGCCGGTGCTCGCCCACCACCGCTTTGTGGATTTGCGCAGCGTCGGCGGTCAACTGCCTCACGAGGAAGCAGGCCTCCTCGCCTACGCTCGAGCGCTCTTTTACTGGCGGTCGAAGCATCGATACTGCGGAGCGTGTGGCGCGCGCAGCACACCGGGCGACGGCGGTCACGTCATGCGTTGCGCGGCCTGTGGTCATGCATCCTTCCCCCGCATAGACCCCGCGATCATTGTATTGGTCAGTGACGGCGATCGAGCGCTCTTGGGACGACAAGCCAGTTGGCCCGCTGGCCGCTACTCGACCATCGCCGGCTTCGTGGAACCCGGCGAAAGTCTGGAAGACGCCGTCGTCCGCGAAGTGCGCGAGGAAACAGGGATTGAAGTGGACAACGTACGGTACCAGTCCTCGCAACCCTGGCCATTCCCCTCGTCGCTCATGCTGGGGTTCCAGGCGCACGCGGCCACGCACAACGTGGTGTGTCCAGACGGCGAACTCGAAGATGCCCGGTTTTTTACGGTTCAAGAAGTGGGTTCGGGCGCCATTCTGCTCCCCCCGGCGACGTCGATATCGTTTCGGCTGATTGACGACTGGTTCTGCTCGCAGACCGGACTGTCACTACGGTCCGGCCCACCCTGGCCGGCGCCAGCGCAGTGATCCCCTACACGCTCGCGACCCTGTCGCTGGCGGCGTTCGGCGCCGGGGCTATCGATGCAATCGTTGGGGGCGGTGGTTTAATTCAATTGCCGGCGCTGTTGTCCGCGTTACCGGCGGAGTCCCCGGCAACGTTGCTCGGCACGAGCAAATTCGCCGGTTTCTCCGGCACCGCGAGCGCTGCCAGCCACTACCTTCGGCGCGTCCGATTGCCGCGACGCTGGCTGATGATCAGTCTCGGCATCGCGTTTATCAGCGCACTCGCCGGCGCCGCAGCCGTCACGCACGTGAAGCCCGCGTCCTTTCGACCACTGGTACCCGTCTTGCTAACCGGCGTGCTCCTCTGGACGCTGCGCAACCGTCAAAGCGGCGAGACGCATGCGCCGCGCGCGCATGCCGTCCGTGGTCACGTCATCGGTGCCGCCGCGATCGCCGCCATCGGTTTCTACGATGGGTTCTTCGGGCCTGGTACCGGCAGTTTTCTCATGATGCTGGCAATTCGCTATTACGGTTTCGATTTTCTGCACGCCGCGGCCTTCGCGCGCACGCTGAACGTCGCAACAAACCTGGCCGCGCTCGGTTGGTTCGTGGCCGCAGGACACATCCTGTGGCCCGTCAGCATCGCGATGGCGGTCACGAACGTGGCGGGGGCACAAATCGGCACCCGTCTCGCGCTGCGCGGCGGCGCTCGATTCGTACGCCGCGTCTTTATCGGCGTCGTGTCCGCTCTGATTCTGCGGACGGCATGGGACGCTGCGGTCCTGCTGGCACACTGACTTATGTGCCTCGCCGTTCTGCACCTGTCGGATGCGGACCCTCAGCGCGTCATGCTGGTTGCCAACCGCGACGAGTTCCATGCGCGGCCTACCGCGCCGCTGGCACGCTGGCCCGATTCGCCGATCATCGGTGGACGCGATCTGGAGGCCGGCGGCACGTGGCTCGCCATCAGCCCCGATCACCGCTTTGGGCTACTGACCAACCTGCGTGGGTTTCCCATCCCGGATTCGGCGCCCTCGCGTGGAGGCCTCATACCGGCCTTCTTGGCCGGCACACTGAGTGCGCGCGACTTTATGGAGACGCTGCGCCCAACGTGTCATCAATACGCGGGTTACAACCTCGTACTGGGCGATTCCACTGGGGTGTGGTTGCACAGCAATCAGGGCGACACGCCGATGTTGAGGCTGGACGCCGGGTATCACGGTATCGGTAACGGCGCCTACAGCCGTCCGTGGCCTAAAGTGACCGCCGGTGTCGCGGCCTTACAGCGGCACCTCGAACGTCGGTCCCCGACGGATCGATTGTGGGAGACCCTGCTCGATCGGCGCGTCTGGCCCGACCATTTACTCCCCGAAACCGGCCTGCCCCTCGAGATCGAGCGGCCGTTATCCGCCGCCTTCATTGTGCAGCCACGCTACGGCACCCGCTCGACCACCGTCTGCGCCATCGACCCATCCGCGGGTAGTTGGATTGAGGAAATCCGCTACGACCCTGACGGGCGACCGTCCGGACGCACGCGACTCAGCATTGGCTGAATCGCACCGGCCAAGCCGGGCGCTTGCACCATCAGCATATTTATGCAAATATGATGCAAATTTATGCAAAACCATCTCGCCCACAGCCCCGGCTTGCATCGCGCCCATGAAGAACGGCGAGACGCACTGCTGCGCATTCTGCGGGAAGGTATCGTCGGCCGTCAGGCGGAACTCGTCCAACGGCTGAAGCAGGCGGGTTACGACGTGACCCAGTCGAGCGTCAGTCGCGATTTGCGCGATTTGGGCGTGGCCAAAGTCGGCGACCGCTACATGTTGCCCGGCGATGCTCCGGCGCCGCGCGCCGCTTTTAGCGCCGTGGCAGCGTTCGTCGTAGCAACGCTTCCGGCCGGTCCGAACCTGACGGTCGTGCGCACGACGGTGGGGTCCGCGCAGTCGGTCGCCTTCGCCATCGATCAGGCCCGCTGGCCTGAAGTGGTCGGCACCATTTCCGGCGACGACACCGTGTTCGTCGCCACCCGTGACGAGTCCGCGCAACGCGCGTTCATCGATCGTCTTCAATCTCTCGCCAGCCGATAGAGGCCGCTTCCATGTCCACTTCGAATCTGGGCGCCGCGCCCATCCTCCTCGCTTTCTCCGGCGGTCTCGACACGTCCTTCTGCGTTCCCTGGCTCAAGGAAACCTACGGTCGACCGGTCATCACCGTCACAGTCGATACCGGCGGTATCGACGCTGCCGCGGCCGCAACGCTTGAGCAGCGCGCCATGGAACTGGGCGCCATGGAGCACCACATCGTGGCCGCGAAAGGGCCGTATTTTGACCGCGTGCTGCGCTATCTGTTGATCGGGAACGCTCGCCGCGGCCAGATGTACCCGTTCTGCGTCGGCGCCGAACGCGTCCTGCAGGCTCAGATGATCGCTGAGATGGCGAAATCGCTCGGCTCTGCGTCCGTGGCGCACGGCTGCACCGCCGCCGGCAATGATCAGGTCCGTTTTGAGGTGGCGTTGCGCACGCTGGCGCCGGGCCTCGAAATCCTGGCCCCGGTACGTGACCGCGCCTTCAAGCGACCCGAGCAGTTGGCGTTCCTGGAGGAGCGCAACCTACCCATTCCACCGTACGGCGCTGCGTATTCCGTCAATCGCGGACTTTGGGGTGTCACGATAGGCGGGAAAGAAACGCTCACCTCAGACGGCAGCATCCCGGATACCGCATGGGTACTGACGCGCGATGCGTTCTCCAATCCGAAGGCCCCGGAACCGCACACCATTGGCTTCACGCAAGGCGTACCCACCTCTCTCGACGGAGAGGCCCTTGATCCGGTCGCTCTGATCGAAAAACTCGAAGCGCTGGCCGCGCCGTTCGGGATTGGTCGCGGCATTCATTTGGGCGATACGGTGATCGGCACGAAAGGCCGCGTCGCCTTTGAGGCCCCCGCTGCGGAAGTGCTGATCACTGCCCATCGGGAACTCGAGAAGTTAGTGCTCACGGGCCGCCAAGCCCGCATCAAAGAATTGGTCGCTGCGCCTTATGGAGACCTCGTACACGAGGGTCACCACCTCGATCCGGTCTGTCGCGACATCGAAGCCCTCTTGGTTTCCTCGCAGGAACGCGTCACCGGCACCGTGAAGGTACTCTTCCGACCCGGCAGCTGTTTCGTCGAGGGTGTGAACTCGCCCTGGTCACTGATGGCCGCCTCCAAGGGGGTTTACGGCGAAGCGGCGGGTGAGTGGTCGCCGGCGGATGCGCTCGGCTATTCCAAGATGCTCGCACTGACGGGCATGTTCCATACGCGCGCAGGCCACAAGGCCGGAGGCCAGCTGTGAAGTCCATCGTCGTCGACAAGATTGCATCCATCACACAAGCGTTGGGCTTGAAGCACGAGTTGCGCGTCTCCGAAGACATTCCGTGCGAGGAAGGCGTGGTCATTGCCGTTGAGGTGCTCAATAACAAGAACACCTACAACACGCTGGAACTGACGTCCGGTCGTATGGCGAAAGTGACGAAAGGCGACATCGTCGTCGGCGCGCTCGGGCATCGCAAAGCCTTGTTTGGCTATTCAGGACATGTCCCGACGGCCTTGAAGCCGGGCGACATCATCCAAATGCTGAATATCGGCGGTGTGCTCGGTATTTGCGACTCGGTCAACCCCGACAAAGGCCGTCCCTTTGACTGCCGCGTACTGGGCGTTGTGCTGCACTTTCCTTATCTGGGGGAACGCATCGGCGTGCCCGCCCGCATAGGCTACCGCCCACTGAACCGTGACGTGACGGTCGACACGCAAGGTGTGCCGGTCATCGCGCTGGCGGGTACCTGTATGGAGGCCGGGAAGACTGCCGCGGCCTGTTCGATGATTGCGCGCATGCGCCATCGCGGCCTGAGCGTCCACGCATTCAAAGCCACGGGCGTCTCCCTACGGCGCGACATCCTGGCGTTCGAGGACTCCGGCGCTCGCAAGACGATGATCTTCACGGACTTCGGCATCGGCACGACCACCGCCGCCGTGGGCCCGGCGCTCACCCGCGCGATGTTGAGTGAAATGGCTGTCGGCCAACCAGACATCATTGTCTTTGAACTCGGGGATGGGCTGCTGGGCACGTACGGTGTCGAAGCGATTCTCTCCGCAGACGATATTCGACAGTCCTTGACCGCCGTCGTCCTGTCCGCGAACGATCCTGTCGCCGCTTGGGGCGGCGTCAAACTCCTGCGCGAGCGGTTCAATATTGAACCGGCGGCCGTGACTGGCCCTTCCACGGACAATCAAGTCGGCGTCGACATCATTCAGCAACAGATGAATGTCACTGCCATTAATGCGATGACGGCGGGCGCCGAGCTGGGTGACCATTTGATCGCGATGGTGGGCCTCGCCGAGAAATTCCCGGTGAAGCCAACGTGAGCGGCAACGACCAAGTACCGACTCTCGTCCTCGGCGGCACTGGCTACGTCGCCGGAGAGCTATTGCGCCTGATCGCTGGCCACCCACGGCTGACACTGGCGGGGATTTTGTCGGACTCAAAGCCCGGAGAACGGGTCGCGGCCGCCTTCCCGCACCTGGCAGCCGCCTATCCCGAGACGACCTATCTCTCGCTGGAAGCGACGGAACAATTGGTGGCTGGGACGAGCAATTTGGCAATCTTGGCGGCAGCGCCGCACGGGGTGTCCGCCGCGCTCATCGATCGACTGCTCACCGTCGCCGAAGCGGCGGGTCATCAGCCCCGCGTTGTCGATATCTCCGCCGACTATCGCTTTGCCGATGCGGCGGCCTACCAATCCGTCTACAAACACGCGCATGGCGCACCGCATCGCCTCAACGCGTTCACCTGCGCGGTGCCCGAACATTTGCCCACGCTGGCGACGCCTCACGTGGCGCACCCCGGCTGCTTTGCCACAGCGATGCTGCTCGCCCTCGTGCCCCTCATGGCGCTGGAGTTGGTCGAGCCGGATGTTTTTGTGGCCGGGATCACGGGCAGCACGGGTTCAGGGCGTAGCCCCGTTGAAGGCACGCACCATCCGCGTCGTCACAGCGATCTCTATAGTTACGGCGCATTGGCCCATCGACACGCCCCAGAAGTCATGAGCATCGTCGAACGACTGACTGGCCGGGCCGTACGCCTGCATTTTGTGCCGCATTCCGGACCGTTCGCGCGCGGAATCCACGCCACGACACAGGCTCGATTGGTACGACCCATGTCGGGCGTCGCGGTGCGCGATGCCCTCGCGAATTTCTATTCAAGCCAGCCCTTTGTTCGTGTGCTCCACGACGCTCCGCGTATGAAAGAGGTGGTTGGCAGTAACTATGCCCACCTCTTTGCGACGGCGGACGGCCAATCACTCGCGGTCATGAGCGTGCTCGATAATTTGACCAAGGGTGCCGCTGGCGGCGCTGTGCAGTGGTTAAACCGCCTCCATGGCTGGGAGCCGACGCTCGGCCTTTGCGCACCGGCGATCGGCTGGACCTGAGACTCATAGGAACATTGCCATCATGACCATGCCTGCCCAGAGCCATTTGGCTCAGGTGTTCTCACAGTACCCTCTCGAAGTCGTCTCGGCGGACGGGGTCTGGCTGCATACGCGGGACGGGCGACGCGTACTCGATTATTACGGGGGTCACGCCGTCGCCGCGCTCGGCTATGGCCACCCACGCTGGGTGGAGGCACTGGATCGTCAAGCCCGCTCCGTGCTGTTCCAGACCAACGCGATCCCTATGGAAATCCGCGAACGCGCAGCCGCACGCCTGGTTGCCTTTGCGGATCTTGATCTGCCCGACGTATTTTTTGTGAATTCCGGCGCAGAGGCCAACGAGAACGCGTTACGTATCGCCTTCCGGCTCACCGGTCGCCGTACAGCGGTCGCGCTCGAGCACGGCTGGCACGGCCGCACTGCGGCAGCGGGCGCGGTCACCTACGGCGCTCGGGAAAAATGGTATGGCTTCCCGCAGGCGCCGTTCGACGTCCGTTGGGTCTCGCGCAGCGATGCAGAGGCCGCCGTGGCCGGCATCGATCACGATACTGCCTGTGTCATTGTCGAGCCCATCCAAGGACTGGCCGGCGCCTACGACGTGCCCGCCAACGTACTCGCCGCGCTTCGGCGCCGCTGCGATGATGTCGGCGCACTGCTGATCTTTGACGAGGTTCAATGCGGCGTTGGCCGCACGGGTCATCCGTTTGGCGCCAATCGAGCCCAGGTGACTCCGGATATTTTGACCACCGCAAAGGCCCTCGGCGCCGGGTTCCCGGTGTCGGCGATGTTGCTCTCCAAAGCCGTATCGTCCCGCTTGAAAGTCGAGGACATGGGTACGACATTCGGCGGCGGTCCGCTGGCGTGTGCCATCGTCGAAACCGTTATCGACATTATTGAATCCGAAGGTCTGTTGGCCAACGTTCGTCAGATGTCCGAACGGATCCGTACGCACTGCGTCACCGGCCCCGTTGTCGACGTACAAGGCGCCGGCCTGTTGCTGGGTTTGCGTACGACACGCCCCGCGAAGGAAATCCAAAAGGAACTGATGGCTCGCAACATCTTCGCTGGCACCGCCGCTGACCCCCATATTGTGCGCCTGTTGCCACCGTTCACCCTGAACGCCTCCCATGTGGACGCGCTGGCCGCCGCCTTGTCGGAGATCTCCCCATGACTCGCTTACACCAATTCATGGACTTGGCGGACCACTCCCGCGAAGACATCGAAGACCTGCTGGCGCTGGCCAATCGGCTGCAAAAGCACCCAGAACCGAAGGCCTTAGAAGGGAAGATCCTCGGCCTCGTGTTCCTAAACCCATCGCTGCGCACGCTCGCGTCCTTTCAAGCCGGTATGGCGCGTCTCGGCGGTTCCTCGTTCGTCATCACCCCGGGCCAAGGCACGTGGGGTCTTGAAACACGCATGGGTGTCCGTATGGACGGTTCGGCCGCCGAGCACGTACGCGAGGGGCTGCCCGTGCTCGCGTCCTTCTGCGACGCGCTCGGGATCCGCGCATTCGCGGACGGCAAAAATCTGGATGCAGACCTGAGCGACTCGACCTTCAAGGCGATGGCGCAGTTGGTCGACAAGCCATTCATCAACTTGGAGTCCGCGATCAATCACCCCTGCCAGGCCTTGGCTGACTGGAAGACGCTGAACGACCTGTCGATTGCTCCGCGATCTAAGTTTGTCCTGTCTTGGGTACCGCACCCTCGTGCACTGCCACTCGCCGTGCCAGCCGCAGCGCTGCATATGGCTGCGCTGCGCGGCCATGAAGTCGTCGTCGCTCGGCCGGAGGGCTACGCGCTGCCGGAGCCGATTATGGCGCGCGCCCGCGCAGCGGCCGCTGCGTCCGGTGGCTCGGTGACGGAAACCGATGATCGAGCCAGCGCGATGCAAGGCGCTCAGGTCATCTACGCGAAAGAATGGGGCTGTACCTCGCACTATGGCGATGCCGCCGTCGATGGCGCGCTGCGCGCCGCCTTAAATCATTGGCAAGTGACCGATGCGACGTTCGACGGCGCAGCTGCTGACTGCCGACTGATGCATTGCCTGCCGGTTCGCCGCAACGTGGCCGTGGCTGAGGAAGTCCTGGATGGGCCGCGCAGTGTCGTGCTGCACGAAGCTCACAACCGTCTGGTGGCGCAGATGGCGGTGCTACACCGCCTGCTCGCCTGAACACACCCCTATTGTCGTATTTCCGGAGACTGACCATGAACTATCGTCCCGAACAAGCCGTCGCGATCCGTGCGATGCGCAATGCCGCGCCTTACATCCGCATGTACAAAGGCAAAATTTTTGTCGTCAAAGTGGGCGGCGCGATCTTCGCGAACGAGGCCACCACCCGCGCATTGGTCGAGCAAGTCGCCATCCTGCACCAAGTGGGGATCAAGGTCGTCTTGGTGCACGGGGGCGGTCCGCAACTCGACGAGATGCAGCGCTCGCTGGGCATCGAACCGACCATGGTTGACGGTCGCCGTATCACCGACGAAAAGACGGTGGAGGTGACGGTCATGGTGTTGAATGGCCTGTTAAACACGCGTCTGCTCGGCATTTGCCGCGACCTCGGCATCAATGCGGTCGGCATCTCGGGCATTGACGGCGGCTTGGTCAAAGCGCAACGCCGCGCACCGGTGCGGCGCGCCGACGGCAAGACCATTGACTACGGGCAGGTAGGTGACGTCGAGTCCATTAATCCGGACGTCCTGCAGAAGTTGCTCGACGCCGAATACATGCCAATCGTCAGTCCGTTGTCCTGCGATGAGCAGGGCAACGTGCTGAACATCAACGCTGACACGATCGCGGCCAATATCGGCGCGGCACTCGGCGCCGAAAAACTCCTGTTGTGCACCGGCGCTGCCGGCATTTTCGAGGATCTGTCCGACCCGTCGACGCTGGTCTCCTACACGGATCTCGCCGGTCTGAAGCGCCTTGAGGCGGCCGGTAGCTTCGCGGACGGCATGATGCCGAAGGCCAATGCCATTGAAGCGGCCATTCGCGGCGGCGTTCGACGTGTGCACGTGATCTCGTTCAAGTCGACCGACGCCCTGTTAGCCGAGGTCTTCACCAACGAAGGCCTTGGAACGCTGATCGTCGCGGACGTTCGCGCTCTGTCCGCCGCCGAACAGCAGCCCGAGTCGCACGCGTGAGCCGTCTGTGGGACAAAGGCGCACCATTGGATGCGCGCGTCCTCGGTTATACGGCGGGAGAAGACCACGCCTTGGACGATCGTTTGGTCGCCTATGACGTGGAGGGTTCCATCGCCCACGCCGTGGGGCTCCATTCGGCGGGGCTGCTCACGGCCACCGACTTAGCCACGCTGCGCGATGCGCTGACCGACATCGGCGCTGCGCACGCACGGGGCGACTGGCGCGTGACGCTGGAGCAGGAAGACGGGCAAACGGCGATCGAGGGGCTGCTCACCGAGAAAGTGGGCGCGGTCGGTGGACGGATCCATCTGGGCCGCTCGCGTAACGATCAAGTCTTGACGGCGTTGCGCTTGTATCTGCGCGACGCCGTGGAACAACTCCGACAGGGCGCGTACGGCGTTGCCGAAGCGCTTCATGCCCTCGCGACGCGTCATCCGGACATGCCTCTGCCGGGATATACGCACATGCAACAGGCGATGCCTTCGTCGGTCGCGTTGTGGGCGCAGGGATTCGCCGCCGAAATTCAGGACGACGCGGAAGGCCTGCAAAGCGTTCAACGCCGCATCGGCAAGTGCCCGTTGGGCTCTGCCGCCGGATACGGCACGCCCGGACTGCCGATCGACCGCGAGGTTGCTGCGCGGCATTTGGGCTTCCCACTCGTGCATGCCCCCGTTACCGCGGTGCAGCTGTCCCGTGGCAAGGCCGAGTCGCAGGTGTTGTTTGAGATCGCGCTGCTAATGACCGATCTTGGACGATTAGCGTCCGATCTGATGCTTTTTTACACGCAGGAGTTCGCGTTCGTTTCACTGCCGACGGCGTTCACGACGGGATCTTCGATCATGCCGCAGAAGCGCAATCCGGACGTGTTCGAACTGATCCGGGGGCGCAGTATGTCCGCTCAGGCATGCTTGGTCGAAGCACTCGGCCTCTACGCCAAGTTGCCCTCGGGCTATCAACGTGATCTGCAGTTACTCAAGGTGCCGCTGTTCCGCGGAATTGATATGGCGATTGCCACGCTGGATATTTTGCCGGCCGCACTCGAGGGCGTCTCATTTAGACCGCAGAACATTCACCTTGATGCGTCGATCCATGCCGCCGAGCAGGCGAATCGGCTGGTCGTAGAAGAAGGCATCCCGTTCCGCGATGCATACCGGCGCGTCGGCGCCGCATTGTTCGCACAAAAATAAACCGTCGACGAGGCCGGCATGGTGCCGGCCTCGTCGCGGCCTTCAGACCGTGCTCAGCCCCTGCGCATGCCAGCGCAGGTGGTCTTCCATAAACGTCGCGATGAAGTAATAACTGTGGTCATAGCCGGGCTGGCGCCTGAGCAACAGGGGCTGACCCATGGCCGCGCACGCATCTTCCAAGAGATCCGGCCGCAACTGATCATCGAGAAATTTGTCTGCCTCACCCTGGTCCACCAACAACAGTGGCGCCCGGTGCCCAGCACGGATCAACTGGCACGCATCGTACGCGCCCCACGTTGACCGATCCTCGCCCAGATATCGCCCCAGCGCCTTCTGCCCCCACGGCACGTCGGAGGGGGCGACGATCGGCGCAAAGGCAGACACCGTCCGAAACGTCGTCGGATTTTTCAGAGCAACGGTCAACGCGCCATGACCTCCCATCGAGTGGCCGGTGATACCTTGGCGCGTCAGGTCAGCTGGAAAATGAGTCGCGAGCAACGCCGGCAACTCGCGGGTGACGTAGGAATACATCCGATAATGCGTCGACCACGGCGACTCGGTCGCGTCGACGTAGAATCCAGCACCCAGCCCAAAGTCGTAAGCGTTGTCCGGGTCACCCGGCACCCCGTCACCGCGCGGACTGGTGTCCGGCGCCACCAACATCAGACCCAACTCTGCCGCCACCCGCTGGGCTCCGGCTTTCGCCGTGAAGTTTTCTTCGGTGCACGTAAGCCCCGACAGAAACCAGAGTACCGGCACCGCGCCCTCCCGTACCTGGGGTGGCTGAAACACGGCAAAGCGCATCGCGGTGCCTGTTTCACGACTCTGATGTCGATAGAAGCCCTGCAAGCCTCCGAAGCAGCGCTGTTCCGACAAGGTCTCGATAGTCATGGGATCAGAACGTCACGACACTGCGAATAGACTCACCGGCATGCATGAGATCAAACGCATCATTGATTTTTTCGATTGGCATTACGTGGGTGATTAGCGAGTCGATTTCAATCTTCCCGTCCATGTACCAGTCGACAATCTTCGGCACATCGGTGCGACCCCGTGCGCCACCAAACGCGGTGCCCTTCCAGACGCGACCGGTAACCAGTTGGAATGGGCGGGTGCTGATTTCCTGGCCGGCGCCGGCGACGCCGATAATGATCGATTCGCCCCAACCGCGGTGACAGCACTCCAACGCCTGGCGCATCAGATTCACGTTGCCGACACACTCGAAGGAATAGTCGGCGCCACCATCGGTCAGCGCGACCAAGTACGGTACGAGATCACCCTCCACTTCCTTCGGATTGACGAAATGAGTCATGCCGAACTTGCGAGCCAGTGCCTCGCGAGCGGGATTGAGATCGACGCCGATGATTTTGTTCGCGCCAGCCAGGCGCGCACCCTGAATGACATTCAAACCGATACCGCCGAGGCCGAAAACGACAACATTGGCGCCCGGCTCTACCTTGGCCGTATTGATCACAGCGCCGATACCCGTGGTGACGCCACAACCGATGTAGCAGACCTTTTCGAAGGGGGCATCGGGACGAATCTTCGCCACCGCGATTTCGGGCAAGACGGTGTAGTTTGAGAACGTTGAGCAACCCATGTAGTGGTGCACCATTTCCCCGCCGAGCGAGAAGCGACTCGTACCGTCCGGCATCAGACCCTTGCCCTGAGTGGCGCGAATGGCGGTGCACAGGTTGGTCTTTTGCGAGGTGCAGCTTTTGCATTCACGACATTCGGGGGTGTAGAGCGGAATCACATGGTCGCCCGGCTTGACGGACTTCACGCCCGGCCCCACCTCAACGACGACGCCGGCACCTTCGTGACCGAAGATCGCGGGAAAAAGCCCTTCGGGATCCGCGCCCGATCGGGTGAACTCATCCGTGTGACAGACGCCCGATGCCTTGATCTCGATCAAGACTTCGCCGGCCTTCGGCCCTTCCAAATCCACTTCAATGACTTCCAGCGGCTTACCAGCGGCAAACGCAACGGCGGCGCGAGTCTTCATGCTACGAATCTCCCCTCAAAACGGTGTCTGACCACGACCGGATCGGTCGCATTCTGTGAGTATCGCTGAGGCGTCCGGCAGAGTCACTCTGCATCCGGCTGACGCTCGGGCACCGCCGCGCTGAACGCCGCCAGCGACTGTAACGAACGATCGATGGCAACCAAGGTCGGGTATGGGCTTAAGTCGCATTGAAAGCGTCGGGCGTTATACATTTGCGGCACCAGACACACGTCCGCCAAGGTCAGATCGGCGCCGTATAGCCGTTCGCCGTTCGCTGTGTACCGTGACGCCATCGCCTCTAACGCGACAAAGCCCTCGGCGATCCAATGTCGGTACCACGTTTCGACCCCGGCCGTATCCTGCCCCAACGGCCCCCGCAAATAACGAAGCACCCGTAGATTGTTCAGGGGGTGGATGTCACAGGCGATGGCCTGCGCCAGCGCGCGAACGTGGGCCCGCCCCTCCGCGTTGGAGGGCAATAAGGGCGGTGCCGGGAAGCGCTCGTCTACGTATTCGATTATGGCCAACGACTGACCCAGACAGACGCCATCGTCCTCGAGCATCGGCACAAAGCCCTGCGGATTCAATGCCGTATAAGCGGCCGCCGACTGTTCGCCACGCCCGAGATGATGCGCGACGGTTTCGTATGCCACGCCCTTCAGCGCCAGCGCAATTCGAACGCGGTAGGCGGCGGAGCTGCGCCAGAATGAGTGGAGTTTCATATCAAATCACCCGACCGGGGTTCAGGATGTGCTTGGGATCCAGCGCCGATTTCAGTTGTTGCATCAGGGCGCGTTCGGGCGCACTGCGCGAGGCATGGAGCCAGTCATGCTTTAGCACGCCGATGCCGTGCTCGGCCGATACCGAGCCGAATCCCGTGAGCGGCTCATAAACCGCGCGGTCTGAGCGCGCGGCGTCACTCGGATCCCGCAAACTGGTCACCAAATGCAGGTTGCCGTCGCCGAGGTGACCGAACACCCAGAGCGGGAGCTCGCCCAACAGTCCCTCGGTACCGCGTTCCACCGCGGCAAGGTAATCCTTCATCTTCGCGATGGGCAGCGAGACGTCGTAAGCGATCGAATGCGGGAGGGTCGGTATTAGCGGACCGGCCGAATCGCGAACCAACCATAAGCGCTCCGCCTCCGCGAGCGAGCCGGCCACCACGATGTCCGCAGCAATCCCGTCCTGCAGCGCGCGAACCAAGGCACTCTCAAGCCGTTCGCGATCCGTGACCGCATCAAACGCCTCCATTTCGATCAGCGCGTAATGACTGTGCCGCTCAGCAAACGGACGCGGGCCCGGCTCAATCGCGGCAAAAGCGAACTCATAGTAGTCGGACCACATCGTCTCGAAGGAGGACAATTGGCCGCCGAGTGCGCGGCGCATCACCCCAAGCAACGCCACCAACGCATCGAACGAGTCCACCGCCACGAAAGCGGTGATACGGTCACTCGCCCGAGCGTGCAGGCGCAACACCGCGCGTGTCACAACGCCGAGCGTGCCCTCGGTGCCGATAAAGAGCTGCTTCAGATCATAGCCGGCATTGTTTTTGAGCATGGAATTCAGCGAAGAGACCACCGTCCCATCCGCAAGCACCGCTTCAAGGCCCAAGACGAGATCACGGGTCATGCCGTAACGAATGACGCGGTTCCCACCGGCATTGGTCGAAATATTGCCGCCGATCGTGCATGAACCTCGCGCGCCCAGATCCAATGGAAACTGCAGACCCGCAGCGTCGGCCGCATCGTGGATCCGTTCGAGTGGCGTGCCCGCACCGACTCGCATGGTGCCCCCCGCCGCGTCCACCTCTTCGATCGTGTTCAGTCGCTCGAGCGATAGCGCCAACTCACCACGCCGGGGGGTGGCCCCGCCGGCCAGCCCCGTCAATCCGCCTTGAACCACCACCGGTTGGCCGGCGGCATGGCAATGCCGGAGGATCGTTGACACCTCGGCCGTCGACGCAGGCCGAGCCAACGCCAGCGGCGGCTGTGGATTTCGTCGGGTCCAATCGCAGTGGTAGCGCGAACCCACCTCGTCGCCGACCAGCAGGGTACCGACCGGTAGCTCTCGGGCGAGGGCAGCAAATAGTGGTGTCGACATACACGATCCACACGAGAAAGGAGGTCTGCAGATTGCACCCTCTGCGCAGACGCTTCAACCTCGCTATAGTCGGTATTCCATCGACTCCTTCAAGAAGCTTCTATGCGCATTTTGGCTTGCCTCGCCCTTGCCGCTGCCCTACCGACTCTCGCCGCACCGAGCGACGGTCCTACGTCGACACAGGCGCGCTCCGAGGCCCGCGAACTATTGGCAGTCTCCGTCGGTATGGAAACGTCGATCGGTAAGGGGCAGGTGCCTCGACTGGCTAACTATTTGGCGCAGCGCTTTCGCAAAGCCGGTTTTGCCGCCAGTGACGTGCACGTGGTGCCGTTCAAAGAAACGGCTTCACTCATCGTTCGTTACCGGGGCGATGGCACGGGGGGAAAGCCCATCGGCTTCATGGCGCATATGGATGTCGTTGCCGCCAATCGTTCGGACTGGAAGCGCGATCCTTTCACGCTGACAGAGGAGAATGGTTACTTCTTCGGCCGCGGTACGCTCGATATCAAGAGCGAAGTGGCACTCATCACGGCGACGATGCTCCGCCTCAAGCGCGAAGGGTTTGTCCCGCATCGGGACTTGATCGTGATTTTCAGCGGCGATGAGGAAACCGCGCAAGACTCCATCGAAGATATCGCCGCTCACCATCGCGACCTCGTGGACGTCGAATACGCATTAAACGGAGACGGCGGCGGCGGCGTCTTGGATGAGAAGACCGGCAAGCCCTCACACTATTTCGTGCAAGGCGCGGAAAAGTACTCGGTGGCTTTCACGCTGACCGCCACGAATCCGGGCGGACACAGCTCGCGACCCCGGCCTGACAATGCCATCTACGAACTCGCCACCGCACTCAAAGCCGTGCAAGCGTATGCCTTCCCGGTGAAATGGAACGACTGGACCCTTGCGGATCTGAAGGCCGCCAGCGAGACCGTGGGCGGGGAAACGGGGCGCTATCTCGCGCGCTTTGTCGCGCATCATGATGACACGGAGGCGACCGACGCCCTGTCGAAAGACGGCGCCTACGTTGGCAAATTGCGGACGACCTGCGTCGCCACCATGCTGCAGGGTGGACACGCCGAAAACGCGCTCCCGCAATCGGCGAAGGCAACGATCAACTGCCGTGTATTCCCAGGCACCTCGCCCGATGAGGTACAGGCCACGCTGCAGCGATTGGCAGGCACGGCGGTCGCCGTTACCCGCAATTATGAGCCGATCCAATCAGACCCGTCGCCACTGCGCAACGATGTGATGAGTGCTGTAGAGACGGCCGCGGCGGCGTCTGTCGGGCAGCCCGTGCGTGTGATTCCCGAGCAAGTTCCGTATGCCACGGACGGCTCCGTATTCCGCAATCACGGTATTCCCACGTATGGGACGGAGAGCATTTTCTGGAAAGACAGCGAGACGTTCTCGCACGGCTTGGACGAGCGCATTCCGGTCGAGTCCTACTACCAAGGACTCGTTTTTTGGGACTCGATGATCCACTCACTCGCGGGCGCTGCCCACTGAGTGCGGACCGTGGGGCGCGGCTAGGCGCGCCCCACGGCAAATTGGGCCCAGAGTTTCTCGCGCTGCTCGCGCATCGCGTGCGCAGCCTGCTCACGAACCACCCCGTAACCGCGCACCATTGACGGCAGCGCGGCGAGCTCAACCGCAAGACCCAACCGCTCCGCACGCAGTTGGGCGAGCACGTCCGCGATCATGGTCTCGTATTCCGCTAACAAAGCGGCATCCAAACGCCGGTCGTGAGTCCATCGGAACGGATCCATCCAGCGGCCGCGGCAGCGCCGCAGACGCGCGAGCCCGCGCAAGACGGGGGTGAGCCAAGCACCGAACTCCATTTTGCGGGGTCGCCCGGTCGTCGGATCCTTACGCGCGAACAGTGGCGGCGCGAGATGGTAGGTTCGATGGGGTGTACCGTCGAATTCGGAACTGACGAGCGCGTCAAACTCCGCCGACGTCAACAGCCTCGCCACCTCGTATTCGTCTTTGACCGCCAGCAAGCGGAAGTACTGCACTTCCACCGCGCGAGTCAGCGCGTCGGAGTCCGGCGCGACTGCCTTTTCGGCGGCCTCTACGCGGGCCACGAACTGACGATAGCGGTCGGCATAGGCCGCGTCTTGATACCCCGTCAGAAAGTCGGACCGTCGCTGCCGATCGGCTGGCGGAACGGTCTGGGGCGCTTGGCGATCCGCCAACAACGCGCGAAACGCTGCCGGATCGGCCGCCGCTAAGCGACCGAGGGCAAGCGCAGTGAGATTTAGGTCCACGGCCGCGCCATTGAGTCGCAGTGCCTGCTCCAGCGAGGCCAGCCTCACGGGCAACCAGCCCTGCTGAAGCGCATACCCCAACAGCAGCGTGTTGGCGCCGATCGTGTCGCCTAACAAAATACGACTGGCTTCCGTGCAGTCGATCGACCGCACGGCATCCGCTCCAGCGGCGGAGCACAGGCGCTCAACCTGGTCGGCACCGCGAAAATCGACGTCACGCTGCGCCTGAAAATGGGCGGTCGGGACGAGTCGCTCGTTCAGCGCCACCTTGGTTCGCCCGGCAACAATTGTGCGCAGAGCCTCGGTCGACGCGGCGACCAACAAGTCGCAACCGAGGATCAAGTCGGCTTGCAACGGACCGACACGGGGTGAGACGGGCGTGCGCCCCACGGGCCCGGTCTTGACGTGGGAGTACACCGCGCCGCCTTTCTGCGCGAGCCCGGTCATATCAAAGGTGCTGGCCTCCAATCCGTCGAGGTGGGCCGCCATCGCGAGTACCGCGCCAACTGTGACTACGCCCGTACCGCCGATACCGGTCACGAGCACACTGTGCTCGCCGCCTCTCGGCGAGGGCGGCGGTGGGAGACTCTCGAGCCGTCGGGTATCCAGGTCCGCCTGTCGGTGGGTCGGCGTCACCCCGGTCAGGGATACGAAGGACGGGCACAAGCCCTCGGCACAGGAATAGTCTTTATTACAACTGGACTGCGCAATTCGCCGCTTGCGACCGAATTCGGTTTCCAACGGCTCGATCGACACGCAATTGGCCTGTACCGAACAGTCCCCGCAGCCTTCACAGACGAGCGGATTGATCACCACGCGGCGGTCCGCCTCGGCCATCCGGCCCCGTTTGCGGCGACGTCGCTTTTCCGTGGCGCAGACTTGATCGTAGATCAACGCCGATACGCCGGGCACCGTACGCAGTTCTTGCTGCACGCGATCGAGGTCTCGACGGTGGTGCACCGTCGTGCCATCGACGAAGCCGGGCGTGCGCCCGTACTTCTCGATATCGTCGCTCACCACCGCGATACGTTGCACGCGCTCCGTGCGTAACTGATGCGTGATTTCCGCAACCGACAGATGCCCTTCCACCCTCTGGCCGCCGGTCATCGCCACCGCGTCGTTATAGAGAATTTTGTACGTGAGATTCACGCCGGCGGTCACTGCGGCGCGTATGGCGAGTAGGCCACTGTGGAAGTACGTTCCATCGCCCAAGTTCTGAAACGCGTGCGGCATCGTCGTAAACGGGGCCATGCCGACCCAATTTGCGCCTTCACCGCCCATTTGGGTGGGCGGTAACGTGTGGCGGTCCATGAACACCGCCATCGTATGACAACCAATGCCGCCAAACGCGACGCTGCCGTCGGGGACTTTCGTGGAGGTGTTGTGTGGGCATCCGGAACAAAAGTACGGCGTGCGTGGCAGGCCGACGGCATGCCGCGACTCCACCGCGTCGCGTTCGACTTGCAGCGCGGCCACACGGGTAGCTAATTCGGCGCCACCCTTTCCGATGGCCACCAACCGACGACCGATGACCAACGCCACCGTCAACGGGTCGAGCGGTACGTCGGATGGCAGTAATGCCGACCCGTCCGGCGCCTGCTTCCCGGAGAGTCTGGGGCGCTCACCGTCCGCCAGCCCGTAGAGAATCCGAGCGGCCTGGGTTTCGACGAACGGGCTTTTCTCTTCAATGACCAAGATTTCGCCTTGGCCGCGCCCGAACGCGATCAGGCCATCCGGCTCCACCGGGCTGATGAGGGCGAGCTTGTACACGCTGAGCCCGAACGTCGCCCAATCGGCGGCATCGTTCAGACCGAGCAACGGCAACGCCGATGACACGTCGAGCCAGGACTTGCCGGCGGTCACGATACCGAGCCCCGTGGGGACTGGCCGCCCGTGAGAGACGCGATCCAATCCGTTGGCACGCACGTAGTCGTGGACCCTCGGCAATTTCTCGCGATGCAAGCGGACGTCATCGCCCAAGGGGTCGAAACCGACTCGGATGTGGACGTCGTTCGTCGTCGCCTCGCCGTTCGGCAGCACGATCGTCACCCGATCGATCGCCACATCGACGGTTGCGGTCGCCTCCACGGTCTCGTTGACCGTTTTGAAGCCGACCCAGACCCCCGCGTGTCGGGACAGGGCCCACCCGTGCAGACCCAAATCCAAAAATTCCTGCACGGTCGCCGGGTACAGTACGGGCAGCCCGTGGGCCGCCAGGACCGTATCGCTCTGATGCGATACGGTCGAACTCTTGCCACCGTGGTCGTCGCCGAATACCACGAGTACACCGCCCTGAGGCGACGTGCCGGCGCGATTGCCGTGTTTTATCGGGTCGCCGGAACGATCAACGCCGGGCCCTTTGCCGTACCACATCGCGTAGACGCCATCGACTTTCGCGCCCGGGACCAGCCCCAGTTGTTGCGTCCCCCAGATGGCTGTGGCGGCGAGGTCCTCATTCACACCCGGCTCAAACCGTACCTGCGCCGCCTCGAGGGTGGCGCGCGCTGACAGCAATTGCTGGTCCAGGCCACCCAGCGGGGAGCCCCGGTATCCGGACACGTAGCCTGCCGTTCGGCGACCCTCCGCGGCATCGCGCGCATGCTGTTGCAACAACAGACGAACCAGCGCTTGGGTACCGTTGAGTAAGACGCGACCCGCGGTCAGCGTGTAGCGATCGGCGAGCGTGACGGGAACCTGCATGTCGGACACTGTACTCATTCATCCCTGAGGACCCGAAGGCGCTAGGGTACCGCGGCGACGTTCCAAGTTCATACAACCGTGGACGATCGCATCGCCGGTGAGTAGCCTCCCACCATGAGCATCTGGACCCACCCCCCCGACCTTGCCGAGGTCAATCGCACCGTCATGGCCGCCGGCCTTGCCGGCCACTTAAGCGTCAAAGTCACTGATTTTGATAGCGAATCGCTGACCTGCACGATGCCGATCACCGAGGCAACGCGGCAGCCCGAGGGGCTCCTAAACGGCGGGGCCTCGGCGGCGTTGGCCGAAATTACCGGCGGCGTCGCCGGAAGTTTTTGCATCGATCGATCGACGCAGACCGTGGTCGGTCAAGAAATCAGCGTCAGCCACCTGCGCTCGGGTCGCTCGGGACACCTCCGGGCCACCGCTCGGCCCTTACGCTTAGGGAAACGCAGCCAGGTCTGGCACATAGAGATGCGCGACGATGACGGAGAGCTCATTGCCGTGTCTCGATTGACCAACGCCGTGCTTGAGCGCCGCCGGAGCCATCCGTGATCCGCGCCATGATCGCCCTGACGCTCAGCCTCGCTCTGCTCGCGGGCTGCGGCCAAAAGGGCGCGCTGATCCGCCCGCAACATCCGGCGAAAACGCCCGTTCCCTCCGCACCGTCGGTGCCCGAAACCGAGAGCACCCACCCATGAGCGACGCCGAGTGCCTCTACCTCGTGGACGGCTCGTCCTATCTTTATCGCGCCTTTCACGCGCTGCCGCCGTTTTCCAACTCGCGCGGCCAACCCACGAATGCCGTCTTCGGCGTCGTGAACATGCTGCAGAAATTTTTGCGCGAGACCCACCCCACACACATCGCCGTCGTTTTCGATGCGCCCGGCCGCACGTTTCGGGATGACCTCTTTGAGGCCTACAAAGCACACCGCCCACCGATGCCCGACGAACTGCGGTCGCAGATCGCGCCCGTGCTCGCGGCAGTCGAAGGTCTAGGCTTGCCGTTGCTGCGGATCGAGGGGGTGGAAGCCGACGATGTGATCGGCACACTGGCGCGTCGCGCCGCGGACAGCGGCATGCGTGTCGTCATTTCGACGGGCGACAAGGATATGGCGCAATTGGTGGATGATCGCATTACGCTGATCAACACCATGACCGGCTCGGCGCTCGACAGCGCGGGCGTGCGCACAAAATTCGACGTCGACCCCTGCCAAATCGTTGATTACTTGGCATTGATCGGCGACAGCTCGGACAATATTCCGGGTGTGCCGAAAGTTGGGCCCAAAACCGCTGCCAAATGGCTCGCCAAATACGGATCCGCGGACGAAATCGTCGCACATGCGGCCGACATCGAAGGCAAAGTCGGCGAAAGTCTGCGCGAGCATTTGGCTCAATTGGACCTTTCGCGACAGCTGGCAACCATTCGCTGCGACGTGGAGCTGCCGCTGACACCCGCCGAATTGCGGTTGCGTCCGGCGGATACGGCACAACTGTCCAACTTGTATCGAGAGCTCGAATTCCGAGGCTTGCTGCGCGAACTCGGCGGCGATGTTGATCCGCAGACAGCACCCGTCGAACCGACAGCGGCTCCCAGCACGGACACTGCCGACGCTGCAGAGGCCGAAGACCCGGAGGTGACGTCCATCCGAACCGCCTCGCGTCAGTACGAAACCGTTCTGGACGCTGCCGCGTTCGCCGCGTGGCTGGAGCGTCTACGCGCTGCGCCGTATTTTTCGTTCGACACGGAAACCACGTCCCTCGATTACATCACCGCAGAAATTGTCGGCGTCTCGTTCGCAACGGCGCCCGGTGTAGCCGCGTATGTGCCGATCGGACACCGCTACCCCGGAGCGCCGGATCAACTCCCATCGGCATTTGTCTTGGATCAGTTAAAGCCTCTGATCGAGGATCCGACGCGGATCAAGATCCTCCAACACGGCAAGTTTGATCGCCACATCTTGGCGAACGCGGGGCTGCATTTAGACGGCGTACGATTCGACACGATGCTGGAGTCGTACGTGCTCAATTCCGTGGCCACTCGGCACGACATGGACTCCTTGGCGCAACATTATCTCGGCGTGAAGACCATCACGTACGAAGAGGTTGCTGGCAAAGGCGCCAAACAAATCGGCTTTGAGCAAGTACCGATCGAGACCGCCGGTCCCTACGCCGCCGAGGATGCGGACATTACGTTGCGCTTGCACGAAGTCCTTATCCGGCGACTGTCGCGCGAACCACGGCTACTGGCGCTCTACGAAACACTGGAACTCCCGGTGGCGAGCGTCTTGGCCCGTATGGAACGCACGGGGGTCTTGGTCGATCCCGCGTTTTTACGCTCGCTCGGCAATGAATTCGGTCGGCGCCTCACGGAACTCGAACGTGAGGCGCACACGCTGGCGGGCGGTCCGTTTAATCTCGACTCGCCAAAGCAGTTGCAGCAAGTGCTCTTCGAGCGCCTGGCGATCCCGGTCGTGCGCAAAACGCCGACGGGCCAGCCGTCGACGGCGGAAGACGTGTTGGAAGAACTGTCGGCCACCCACCCGCTGCCGAAATTGATCCTCGAATATCGCGGACTGGCCAAGCTTCGCGGAACCTATACCGAGGCGCTCGCAGCGCAGGTGCATCCGAAGACTGGTCGCATTCACACGTCCTACCACCAGGCGGTCGCAGCAACCGGCCGACTGTCGTCGTCGGACCCCAACCTGCAAAACATCCCGATTCGCACCCCGGAAGGACGACGCATCCGCCAAGCCTTCATCGCTCCCGCCGGCCACGTGATCATGGCCGCCGATTACTCGCAGATTGAGCTGCGCATCATGGCGCACCTTTCCGGAGATTCCGGCCTGCTCCGCGCCTTCGCGGAAGGACGCGATGTGCACGAGGCCACCGCCGCGGAAATGTTCGGAGTCGACCCGTCCGCGGTGACGGGCGAGCAGCGCCGCGCTGCCAAGGCGATCAATTTCGGTCTCATGTACGGGATGTCGGCGTTCGGGTTGGCGGCACGCCTCGACGTCGGCCGCGTCGAAGCACAGCAATACATCGATCGTTACTTCGACCGCTACCCCGGTGTGCGGCGCTACATGGATGACACCCGCGCGCTGGCGCGCGCGCAAGGCTACGTCGAAACCGTCGAAGGCCGCCGGCTCTATTTGCCCGACATCCGCTCGCGCAATAAGCAATCGCAGCAGTACGCCGAACGCGCCGCGATCAATGCGCCCATGCAAGGCACGGCCGCGGACATCATCAAGCGAGCGATGATTGCCGTAGACCACTGGATACAGACATCGGCGGCACCGGCCACGCTCGTCATGCAAGTCCACGACGAACTGGTGCTCGAAGTGCGCGAGGAGGCGGTCGCTGCGGTCCGAACGGAAGTGACCGCCCTCATGATGGGCGCCGCCCAGTTGCGCGTCCCACTGGAAGTGGGGGTCGGCGTCGGCCGAAACTGGGACGAGGCGCACTAGCCGGTCGCGGCGGCTTCGCGCTTCTTTGCACGCCCGCGGGAACTTTTCCGGTAGGCGTGGGTCTCAATACGCGTGCATCGCAAGATGCACCCTGCTAACTCTCCCTCGGCAGGTGTGCGTTCGACCCTCCCCTGGTCGGACCGATCGTCTAGCCCGGCGGCGGCTCAGTCCCCGTCGGGCTTTTTTCTCTTAGGAACGCCTTCAACGCCTTGCGCGCTTCGTCGACGCCGGTCTTATCGATGGCCGAAAGCAACTGCGCCGTCGCCGTGTCACCGAGTTGACGGCGGACGGCCGCCAGCGCTGAGGCGCCTTGGTTGCGCGTTAATTTATCGGCTTTCGTCAGTAGGATATGCACGGATCGGCCGCACGAACGCGCGAACTGGACCATCTGTAGGTCCTGCTCGCCCAGTCCCCGGCGGACGTCCACGATCAGGAAGAGCGCCTTGAGGGTCGAGCGATCACGGAAGTACGCTTCGAGCAGTTTTTTCCAGTGATCCTGCAGCGGACGCGGGACTTTCGCGAAGCCGTAGCCCGGCAAATCGACCAAACGGCGCCCCGGTTCCAACTCAAAAAAGTTGACCAGCTGGGTATGCCCGGGGGTCTTGGACGTCCGGGCGAGACCGGCGCGCTGCGTAATCGCGTTGATTGCGCTCGATTTTCCGGCATTGGACCGGCCGCCGAAGCAAACTTCAGCGCCGACATCCGTCACGAACTGGTCTGGCTCGTGAGCGCCCTTTAGGTAGTGTGCATGGGGAAAAGCCGACATCGTGTAGAATCCAGCGTTCGCTTGGGCCCCGGAGTCTAACAGGGCCGAGCGATTGCCCAACCGGAGCCATCAGATCTATGAAGAGTCGATTCGCCACGGCCGCCCTGGCCGCCTCCCTGATCGCCCTCGGTCTTGCGACTGCCGCTGAGGCTGCCGACGTTGTCGTCGGTAATGCCGAAGCCGGTGCCGCCAAGGCCGCCGTCTGCGCTGCTTGCCACGGCGCAACCGGAAACAGCGCGAACCCCGAATGGCCGAACCTAGCCGGTCAGCACCACGAATACATCGTCGAGCAGCTCACCGCGCTCAAGGCGGGTATCCGTGTGGCGCCGCTCATGAACCCCATGGCCGCTGCCCTGTCGCCTCAAGACATGGCGGATTTGGCCGCGCACTTCGAAAAGCAGACCCTCGTCGGCCTGGAAGCCGGTGGCGACGCTTGGAAGGCCGGTGAAAAGCTCTATCGCGCCGGCGACGCCGCGCGGGGCATCCCGGCGTGCTCGGCGTGCCACGGTCCGGAGGGTCGTGGTAATGGCCCCGCGCGCTGGCCGCAGGTCCGTGCCCAGCAGCCGGCCTACGTCACCGCGCAGTTACAGCACTACGCGGCCGGCACTCGTTACCAGGCGGGTGTTAAGGGCGTCCCGGCGGGAGCGGAACTGATGTCGAACGTGGCCAAGCGCCTGTCGGAAGACGACATTAAGGCGCTGACCGCGTTCCTCCAAGGCCTGCGCTAAGCACTGCGCCACCCGGTCGCCACCGGCGGCCGGGTGGATTCTAATTTCGGTTAAATCCCGGCGTGGCCGGAACGAGAGGACCTCATGAAGAAGTTGCTGATGGGCATTCTTGCCATCGCCATCGTCTCGGTCGTGATTTCCACCGTCGGTATGCTGCGGCATGCCGGACACGGTACGGCTGCGCATCGCGCCGCTGTCGCCCGCATTACGGTTCACAGCGCTGCGGGCAGTGCGGTGGAAAAGTCGGTCGGCATGGCCGAGGAGTCAGAATCCGCTGACGTCCCCATCGGCTTTTCGCCGATCGCTGCGGCGGTCGCCGCGACGACGCCGTCGGTCGCAGCACCGATTCCGTCGCGCTGGGTCGACGGCAAGAACTACTCGACGCTCGTACCGGCTCAGCCGACCGCGACCTCGCCGGACAAAGTCGAAGTCGTGGAAGTGTTCTGGTACGGATGCCCGCACTGCTTCGCGCTGGATCCGTCGCTGGAGACGTGGCGGACCAAGAACAAAGCGCCGTACGTCGAATTCACGCGCGTTCCGGTCATGTGGGGCCCCGTACACAAGGCCCACGCGCGCCTCTTCTACACGATTGTCGCGCTCGGCAAGTCGGAGCAGCTGCACTCGGTGGTGTTCCGCGAAATCCATGTCAAGAACAACGTCCTGGTTTCCAAGACGGGCGATGACAAGGAAACCGAACAGTTGCAGAAGAAGTTCCTCATGGAGAACGGCGTGAGTGCGGCGGATTTCGATAAGACCTATCGCTCGTTCTCGGTGGAGAGCAAGCTGCAGCGCGCCGAAGAACTGGGCAAGCGCTACAAGGTCACCGGCGTCCCCTTCTTCGTCGTCAACGGCAAGTACACCGCGGACGTCGGCACCGCCGGCGGGGAACCGCAGTTGATCACGCTGCTCGACGACCTGGCAGCGGCAGAGCACAAGCACTGATTCAGTGCCTTCGCCGATTACGACGCGCCCGCCCCCGTGCGGGCGCGTTCGTTTTGGGGGACGGTCAACCGCGCGCGTTGGGCGCCCCACCCACATTCATCGACCATCGCCGGTGCGGCGACGGCGACGCACCGTCATCCGGAGACGTTCGTGGGTTCCGGCGGATGGGTCTTCGGCAGAAACGCAGTTGCCAAGGTGCGGTACAGCGACTGGCGACAGATGAGAGCGCTCGCGGAACGACCCAACATCGATGCCACCAGCAATGGCAGCGTCATCTCGAGAGAACCGATCATCTCGCTGACAATCACCAAGGCGGTGAAGGGCGCTTGAGCGACACCGGCAAAATAGCCCGCCATCGCCAGAACCACCAGCGCGGCGGGATTCGCGGGCGAGATGAGCGCCAAGGCGTGCCCCACACCGGCACCGATCGCCAGTGACGGCGCGAAAATTCCGGCGGGAATCCCGCTCGCATACGAGGCTAACGTCGCCACAAATTTCAAGGGCGCATACCAAAGCGGGATGCCGCCGTCGTGCTGCACCAATGCGCGGGCTTCGGTATACCCCGTACCGAAGGTGATGCCGTGGCTCATCCAGCCCACCAGCGCGACACACACCCCGCAGAGGAAGGCGAACGCGACCGGTGATGCGGTACGAAACCGCTGCATGCGGTCGGGCATGTTGAAACGCACCCACAGCATCGAGCGGGCAAACGCGCCGCCCGCAAGACCGCCCAAGACGCTCGCATAGAGGACGTCAATCCAATCCTGCCAGTGCTGGAGATGGGCCGTACTGATGCCGAAGTAGGTGTAATTGCCGACCAAGGCGAGTGACGTGATCCCGGCCATTACCACCGCCATGAAAATGGTTCCGGACGTTTCTTCCTCGAACGATCGATGCAACTCCTCGATCGCAAAGACGATGCCCGCCAGTGGCGTGTTGAAGGCGGCGGCGATACCGGCCGCTCCACCCGCTAGGATGAGCCCACGATCCAAATCGACGGGTGGAAAGCGAAGCCGCCGGCCCAAGGAATGCAGGATCGACGCGCCGATTTGAACGGTCGGCCCTTCTCGACCGACGGAGGCCCCCGCAGCCAGCCCTGCGATCGTGAGGCCGAACTTCCCGATCGCAATGCGCAGTGAAAGCAGCCGATCCCGACTGCGCTGATCGCGCAAACTCAAGGCCGCGATTGCCTGCGGGATGCCACTGCCTTCACTTCCCGGGAAGTAGCGCCGGGTCAGCCAGGCAACGAGCGCTAGACCGACCGGCGGCGCGACCAGTGGCCACAGCGGCCAGTCGGCCTCCCGATGACGAAAGAAGGCAAACGCCCAATTAGCGCCCTTGGCAAAATAAACGCCGGCGACGCCGATCGCGATCGCACCGACCCAGAACAACACGCGCACCACCCAGTCGTGCGGTAACCGAAATGCGCGCAACGCGTGCGCCCAGCGACTCAACATGAAGAAAACTTCATAGCGAAAATCCGTACCGTCTGTGCATCCGAATTATATTTATATCCATATGTCTGGCATCCATGCACCAACCGACACTGTACACGAGACATCGTCATCGGCCCCGACCGATGCGGAGGTGCTACAGCAATTTCGCATTATCGTCGGCTCTGTTCGCCGCCATTTTCGGATGATTGAAGAATCCTGCGGAATTTCCGGCGCCCAAGTGTGGATGCTTCGGGAAATCGCCGAGCAACCGGGCATAGGCGTCACGGATTTGGCGCTGCGATTGTCCATCCACCAAACGACCTGCAGCCAATTGGCCGAAAAACTGGTCGCGCGACGGCTGATTGAGAAACGCCGGGACGCCCAAGACCAGCGGCGAGTGGGTCTGTCCATCACGCTGGCTGGCCTGCATGTGTTGGAAGGTGCGCCCCACCCCATTGAGGGCGTACTGCCCGCCGCGATCGGCGCGCTGTCGGCAGCGGAAAAGTCGCAACTGAGCGAAAGCCTTTCGCGACTGATTACGCATCTGGCCGTCTCGGACCAAGAGTCGGCCGGACGCCCTCTCGCTCAATTGGTGGACGTGTCGAGCGGGCATCCATAACCCCGTCGGCGATGCTTCGGGGCGCTACCGTCCCTCACGTCGACAATCGCGACTCGGACCGCTCTGTGGGCCGCCGCTGGCTGCACCGACCTTACGCTGAGACTGGCGCTACACCGATCAGGGTCCGCGCGCGGACGCTTCATCCGGCGTATCAGCCGATTCGTGAGGCCTTGGGCGGGCGCCAGCCAGCACCGAAGGCGCTGGAGGGTTGCGTTGGCTTTCGCTGCGGGGGCACCCAGACGCGGAAGCACTCGAACAGATGGCGCGCCCGGCGGGATTCGAACCCACGACCTACGGCTTCGGAGACCGTCACTCTATCCAGCTGAGCTACGGGCGCACGCGAGGGGCGGATTCTACCCGCCGCCGCCCGGTGCGTCCAACGACCCTTCTGGCGCGGACACGAGGGCGCTATACTCCGCGCCACAAGAATTTCCTCTTCGGAACCAGGGATACCGAACGTGAGCAAGCACGACGATCATTTTGCGAATACTTTCAGCGTTGTCATTGGCACCCTCGTTGTGGTGACCCTTTTCCTGATCGCGCTGGCTCGTTCGATCGGCAACCCGTTCGAAGAGGCGAAAATTGCGGCGGACGCCGCCATGAACCAGCAAGTGGCAGCCCGGACCGCTCCGGTGGGTCAGGTGGCTGTCGCCGGCGCGGACAACGCTGCCATGGCGATCAAGTCGGACGATGGCGCCGCGCCAACGGCCCTCGCATTGCCGAAGAACGGCGAAGAAACCTACAAAGCGGTCTGCAGCGCGTGCCACGCGGCAGGCATCGCCGGCGCGCCGAAGGTCGGCGACAAGGCCGCTTGGGCCCCCCGCATCGCGCAAGGTAAGGCGACGCTGTACGCACACGCGCTGAATGGGTTCCAGGGCAAGGCGGGGGTGATGCCGGCGAAGGGCGCGCGCCCAGATCTGCCGGATGACCTCGTTAAGGAAACGGTCGATTACATCGTTAAGATGAACCAATGAGTCCGGCCGCGACCGTGCGGCTGCGATGAGACAAACGCCCGGCCCCGTGCCGGGCGTTTGCTTTTTGCGACTTAGAAACGCAGCGCCCTCAGGGAGTGCAATGAACACGACAGCACCCGATAACGAGGAAGGGTTGCCATTCGTCGCGCCCTGTCGTGCCGTGGCGTGGGATGCGCCCTGGCACTGGCTCGGGGCCGGCTGGCGAGATTTTCGGTCCGGTGGGACCACGAGCGTCGCGTGCGGCAGCGCGATCGTTCTGCTGTCATGGCTTGTGATGATGGTGGCGCTGCGCTTCGGAACGGGCTGGATGGTGCTCGTTCTGCTCTCGGCGTTCATTTTTATCGCGCCCGTGTTGTGCCTGACCTTCTACAGCGTCAGCGCAGCGCTCGCGCAGGGTCGGCGTCCGGGGATTGTGGAAACCTTTCGGGTGGCCCACCGCCATCTGGCGGATGCCATGGTCTACTCGCTCGTGCTGTTAGTGATTTCGCTGGTGTGGGTACGCGCGGGCAGCGCGGTGCAAATTTTCTTCCCCGACGAAAGCCCACCACGATTCGAGGACTGGTTGCTGTTCTTGGGCATCGGTAGCGCCGTGGGCGCTGTTTTCGCACTGGTCGCCTTTGCCGCCAGCGCATTCTCGTTACCGATGCTGGTCGATCGACGCACCGACGCCATCACGGCAGTCGTGACCTCTGTCAACGCGACGTTGCGCAATAAGCGCGCGATGGCGCTCTGGGCGGCCATCATCGTGCTGGCCGTTGCACTCGGCTTCGTGACCGGTCTCTTGGGGCTTGCGATCACGATGCCCGTCGTGGGACACGCCACGTGGCACGCCTATCGAGAGGTCATCGATGCCTCTCAATGGCCGCCGGGCGACGGTCCACGCACGTAAGCGGGATTATTCCGCCGACGGGGCCCGTTCGAGTTCGGCGAGACGCGCTTCCAGCGCGTCGAGCTTTTCGCGCGTCCGCGCGAGAACACCGGCTTGGACATCAAACTCCTGCCGCGTGACCAAATCCAATTTCGACAACCCCGCCTGCAAGACGCTCTTGAAATTGGCCTCCATGTCGGCCCGCAGCGCAGCGAACTGAGGCGGCATTGCGTCGGCCATCCGGCGCGCGAGGTCCTCGAAGACTTTGGGATCAAAAGGATTCGTCACAGCATTCTCCAAACACGCGTTATCAGCACGTCTGTTTTGGGGCCTCCCGGCGCGAAGGTCAAGACCGTGCCCTTCTTTTAGGCATCGGCGCCGCCCCCGCGCCCCAATTTGGTGCATTCCAACGCGGCCGCTATCGATCCGCGGACACGCAAGTCACTGATTCTTGGTGCTGACCGGGTTGGCACGGATTCTGCATTTATCTCTCGTGCGTACGGACATTGCCTCGTAACCGTTTGTTGCCGGAAGACCGAACTGCCATGAAGTGGATCACCGCCATCATCAAGCCCTTCAAGATCGACGAGGTCCGCGAGGCCATCGCGAACCTCGGCGTACAGGGCGTCACGGTGACGGAGGTGCAGGGCTTCGGGCGCCAGCGCGGCCACACCGAGACCTATCGCGGCGCGGAGTACCGCGTCGACTTTGTGCCCAAGACCAAAGTCGAAATCGCGGTCGATGACTCCGTCTGTGAACAGGTGGTCGAAGCGATCGCCAATATCGCCCGAACCGGAAAAATCGGTGACGGCAAGATCTTTGTCCGCTCACTCGGCCAATCGCTCCGAATCCGAACCGGCGAGATGGGCTCCGACGCCATCTAACCGACCTTCCTTAACCCTCACCCATTTCACCGCCTATACAGGGGAAACGACGTGCCACTTGCAAGCCACACCCACTCGACTCCGCCCGCCACGGCCACGCGCCGCTGGCTGACCGGCGCGCGCGCAGCGCTCGCGGCCCTTCTGATCGGTGGCGCCGCGCTGCTCGCGACACCCCCGATGGCGCACGCCGACGCCCCGGCGGCTGCGGCGGCCCCTGCGGCCGCAGCGGCCAGCGCAGCACCAGCGTCCAGTGACGCTGCCCCCACGGCAACTGCTGCACCCGCGGCTGCGGCGGCCCCCGCGGCGACGGCGGCCGCGTCCGCCGTCAAACAACCGGATAAAGGCGATACGGCCTGGATGATGATGTCCACCGCGCTCGTGTTGTTGATGTCGGTTCCCGCTCTGGCGCTGTTCTACGGCGGTCTCGTCCGTCAGAAGAACATGCTGTCGGTGCTCATCCAAGTGTTCGTCGTCTTCTCGTTAATCACCGTGCTGTGGTGTGTATACGGGTATTCGTTAGCCTTCACCGAAGGCAACGCCTTTATCGGTGGCTTTGATCGACTGTTCCTCAAGGGGACGTTTGATCCCGTCACGGGCGCGTTCTCGATGGCCTCGACGTTCAGCAAGAACACCCCGCTCTACGAACTCGTGTTCGTCGCCTTCCAGGCCACGTTTGCTGCCATCACGGTCTGCCTTGTCTTGGGCTCTATCGTGGAGCGCATCAAGTTCTCTGCGGTGCTCATTTTCGCGGTGATTTGGTTCACCATTTCGTACCTGCCAGTGGCTCACATGGTCTGGTTCTGGCCCGGTCCGGACGCCTTCACCGATCCCTCGGTCGTGGATGCGCAGACCGCCAAGGGCGGCCTGTTATGGCAGTGGGGTGCGCTGGATTTCGCCGGCGGCACCGTGGTGCACATCAACGCAGGCTTCGCCGGTCTGGTCGGCGCGGCGATGCTCGGCAAGCGCATCGGCTTTGGGCGCGAAGCGATGGCGCCGCACAGCCTCACCATGACCATGATCGGCGCCTCGCTGCTGTGGTTCGGCTGGTTCGGCTTCAATGCCGGCTCTGCCTACGAAGCCAACGGCTCCGCGGCCCTCGCGTTCATGAACACCTATCTCGCCACCGCCTGCGCCGTGCTGTCGTGGCTGTTTGGGGAATGGATTCACAAAGGCAAGCCGTCACTCTTGGGCGCAGCCTCGGGCGCCGTGGCGGGTCTCGTCGCCATCACGCCCGCCGCCGGCAACGTCGGCATTCCGGGTGCCTTCGCCATCGGCCTGATTGCGGGCGTTGTGTGCTTGTGGGGCGTCACGGGCCTCAAGCGAATGATCAAGGTCGACGATTCCCTTGACGTCTTCGGCGTCCATGCGCTCGGCGGTGTAACGGGCGCCCTCCTGACGGGCATCTTTAACGCGCCGTCGCTCGGCGGCCCCGGCTTCGTGACCGACTGGGTCACCGGCAAGACGGGCTTTGCCGATTCGATACTGGCGCAGGTCATTGTGCAGGCGAAGGCCGTGGGTCTGACCGTCGTCTGGACGGTGATCTCCGCCTACATCGCCTTCAAGATTGCCGACCTCGTCGTCGGGCTGCGCGTGCCGGAAGACGAAGAGCGCGAAGGCCTCGACACCACCTCGCACGGCGAGCGCGCCTACAGCTGATCACGTTCTCTTGGAACCCCCTCCGGGGCGGACCGCACGGTCCGCCCCTTTTTTTTGGTCGGATGCGGTCTGCGGTAACTGCCTAGGGAATCGCCCCGCAGTGTCGGTCAGGCCGTACGTGTTCTACGTCTCCGCACATGTCCGGATAGTGGCCGGGATCAATCCGGGTCAGCCTTGTTCACCCTGACGGACGTCCGCGCTCCGAACGAGACCGGCCATGACGCACGACCTGACGCGAGGACATGTCTTTATTGTCGATCCGGATACTCGCAACCGGAGCGCTTGCCGCACCCTATTGTCCTCGCTCGGGTACTCGATCAGTGAATACGCGACCGGTAGCGCCTTCCTCGACGCCGTGGACCCTGGCGCGCCCGGCTGCGTGGTGTTGGAGAGCGAACTTGGCGACATGACCGGCGCCGACGTGCAGAGCCGACTGACCGCCTTGGGCTCACCCATCGCCATCGTCTTCGTCACCCGCCAAGGGGACGTGTCGTCGGCGGTCGCCTCCATCCGCGCCGGCGCGTTGCACTACCTGCTGAAGCCGGTCCGTGAGCAGCAACTGCTCGACATCGTGAATCGAGCCTTGCGCCATTCGGTCGAGGAGTCGGTACGGGCGCGCTCCCGACGCCTGATCATCGCCCATCTGGCGTCACTCACGGCGCGCGAGCGCCAAGTGCTGTTCCAATTGGTCGATGGCGCGCAGTATGACCGCGTGTCCTCGGAGCTCGGCATTACGAAGCGAACGGTGGAAGCGCACCGGCGTCGGATCATGGAAAAGATGGGCGCCCGGTCGCTGCCGCAGTTGATCGATCAATTATCGCAAGTGGGTTGGCCGCGCTTAGCGCCGTCAGCGTCCACGCCGCGACCGCCACCGCCACCGCATTAGGTCGAGGCGGCGTCGGCCTCACGCGCCAGCGTCACGATTGCATCGCTGTAGGTCACGGGAACCGCCACAGGGCTCCGCAATGCCCGCGCACCGTCCGGTAGTGCCGCCCAGGCATCGCGCGCTCGGTCCGTCATCGCGGCCAGCGTCGGCGGCGCGCCGAGCCGGCGCCCACCCTGCATCACGCACGTCAGCAGAGGAACCGCATCGGCAATCCGTTCGTGCGCGAGCGTGACCACATCGTCGCGGATACGCCCGTCCGCGCCAAGCCGGCGCCAGACTTGCTTCGATCCGGGAAAGGTTTCCTTGCCGGGCGACCGTTTGCGTGTCGCTCGCCCACCCACGGATTGCAGTTTGTAGACCGCATCGATGGTCGGCGCATCCGCCGACGTGTCCAACCGCGTGCCCACGCCAAACACATCAATCGGTGCGGCGGCGTCAACGAGTTCCGCAATCGCAAACTCGTCGAGATTGCCGCTGACGACGATACGCACCGATGCCGCGCCACCCGCGTCCAGTATCGCGCGGACACGGCGCGCTTCTGCACCGAGATCACCGCTGTCGATACGCACAGCCCGGACATCGACGCCCTCACGAACCAACGCCGCCACGCGGTGCGCTGCGACCGCCGTGTCGTCGGTGTCGATCAAGAGCGTCGCGGACCCTGGAAACGTTGCGGCGTAGTGCCGAAACGCCGCGCGCTCATCCCCGATGGCCTGCACATACGAGTGCGCCATCGTGCCACTCAGCGGCAGCCCGTAGCGGCGCGCGGCCTCGACCGTCGCCGTACCGGCGAATCCGACGAGACCGGCGGCGCGCGCCGCGTGCAACGCGGCCTCTGCCCCGTGGGCGCGCCGCATCCCAAAATCGACCAAGGGCCGCCCACCCGCTGCCGAGACGCAGCGTGCCGCTTTGGTCGCGATCAGCGTGGAGAGATGCATCAAGTTGATCAACCGGCTTTCAACGAATTGCGCTTCGGGCAACCGCGCCTCGACCCGCAGCCACGGCTCACCCGCAAAGACAACGGTGCCCTCCGGCACGGCCCAGACGTCTCCTTGGAAGCGAAACGACGCCAGCGAGTGCAGAAAGTCGGTGGAAAAACGACCGAGGCCCGCTAACCAGTCCAAATCGGCCGGCGAGAACGCGAGGGACTCGAGATAGTCGAGGACCAGTTCGAGTCCGGCCACCACGAGATAGCCCCGATCGGCCGGCAATCGACGCGCGTAGAGTTCGAAAACGGCCGGGGCATCCAGTCCCTTGCGGTGATAGGCCTCCAACATCGTCAATTGATACAAATCGGTCAGCAGGGCGTCGCTCATGGCGGCATTTTACCAGTCGCATCGCTCGCCCCCATCCCGTTTCGGTGGGCGTATCGGCCGAAGCTGTGACCGAGATCGCGTCGCGCGCGCTCCACCTGCGCGACACTGGACCCCATGCCGACACCGACGTCGTATCGCCCACTGACGAACGCTACCCTGCGGGCTGCACTGCTCGCGCTGGGCCTCATGGTCACCGTGACCGCGGTGGCCGACGTCTACAAATGGACGGACGCCGACGGGGTCACCCATTACACGGATCGGCCACCGCCGCCCACAGGCCATTTGGTCTCGGTAACGCCCACGGGCAGTCCGGCGACTGCACGCGCGGCGGCCCCCACCGTGGCGGCTGCCCCGGCCGAACCGTCTACCGCCATACCCACGCCACCGCCTGATCCAGAAACGCTGTCGCGCCTGAAGCGCGCGGTCGCGACGGATCTCGCCACGCGCGATGAAAAGGCCTGTCAGGAGGCCGAGACGCGCTACCGCGCCGTGATCGGTGCGCGGCATCTCTATCGCGACGGCCCAGAGGGCGAACGCACGTTCTTATCGGATGCGCAAGCCGACGCCGCCCGCGTGGACGCACGCCGCGACGTCGAGGAACTGTGCGGCCACGCGCCGTAAAGCCCTTCCCCTCGCCGCGATTTCCCGGTTCACTACACAGCGCAGCCGGCGGGTCCGGCAGGAGCTGAATGTGAAAACCGGATTCATTGGGCTCGGCGCCATGGGCGTCGGCATGTCCCGTAACCTCCATCAGGCGGGGCGACTGACCGCTGTCTGGAACCGAACCCTGAGCAAAGCGGCCGCCGTTCAGGCAGAGCTTGGCGTCGCCGTCGCCGACAGTCCCCAGGAACTCGCGGCTGCGTGTGACGTGGTGGTGATCTGTGTGTCCGCCGATGACGATGTGCTCGCCGTGATCGATGCAATCCTCCCCGCCGTCCACCCAGGACACGTGGTGATCGACTGCTCCACCGTCTCGTCCCAGACCGCGCGCACCGCAGCGTCGCGGCTGGCCGAGAAAGGCGCAGCGTTCTTGGACTGTCCGGTCAGCGGCGGCGTCGAGGGCGCGCGCAAAGGCACCCTCGCGATCATGTGCGGCGGTGACGCTGCCGTGTTGGAGCAGGCGCGGCCCGTGCTGTCCGCGATGGGGACGACCATTGCCCACATGGGCCCCACCGGGTTCGGTCAGGCGGCCAAAGCCACCAATCAGATCCTCTGTGCCGGCGCCATCCAGGCCGCCGCGGATGCGATGGCGTTTGCCAAGGCCGAAGGATTGCCACTCGACACCGTCATCGAAACCCTCGGCAAGGGCGCCGGCGGTTCCTGGTATTTCGTGAACCGCGCGCCGTTCATGGCCCGGGAAGCGTATCCGCCGGGCTTCCGCGTACGACTGCACGACAAAGATTTGCGCATCTGCGAGGAGATGGCGGCGGCCCACGGCGTGACTTTGCCCACCGTCGCCATGACGCGCCGCGATTACGCGGAACTGATGGAGCGCGGGCACGGCGATGAGGACATCTCGACCCTGTTTCGCCTGCGCGATGCGCTGTTCCAAGCCCAGGAGTGAGTATGTTCCACGGTGCGCCGATCTGGAGTCGGCGCACCGGCGTGGCAGAATGCATCCATGACACGACAATTGCGCATTGCTACTCGCCGTAGCCCGTTGGCCCTCTGGCAGGCCGAACACGTCGCCGCGCGCCTGCGCGCGGCCTACCCGGACGCGACGGTCTCGCTGGTTCAAATCGTGACGCAGGGGGATCGCATTCAAGACCGCCCCTTGTCACAGATCGGCGGCAAGGGCCTGTTCATTAAAGAACTGGAGGTGGCGATGGCGGCCGGCGACGCGGAGCTCGCCGTGCATTCCATGAAGGACGTGCCGGCCGCACTGCCCGAGGGCTTCACACTCGCCGCGGTCCTGCCGCGCGCCGACGCCCGCGATGCCTTCGTGTCGCGCCGCTACGCGCGCCTCGCAGATCTCCCGTTGGGCGCCCGTGTGGGCACGTCGAGCCAGCGCCGCCAGAGCCTACTGCGGGCCCGGCGACCGGATCTGACCCTCGTGCCCTTGCGCGGCAACGTGGAAACCCGCCTGCGCAAACTGGATGAGGGCGAATTCGACGCCATCATTCTCGCGGCCGCGGGCCTGAATCGACTCGGGCTCAGCGCGCGGATCACCGAAACGCTCGATGCGGAGTGGTCGGTACCGGCCATCGGCCAGGGCGTCGTGGGGATTGAGTGCCGCGAGGACCCGTCGATACTGTCGTGGCTCACGCCCCTGAACGATGCCGACACCCGTTGTTGCTTAGACGCCGAGCGCGCGGTCGGAGCTCGCTTGGAGGGCAGTTGCACCTCCCCGATCGCCGCCTATGCGACGCTCTCGGGCGGTGTATTGTCGCTACACGCCTTCGTCGGCGCGCCGGACGGCTCACGGTGCTTCGAGCATCGCCTCCAAGGACCGGCCACCGATCCTGTGGCGCTCGGCACCGCCGTCGCTGACCATCTGCTCCGCGCCGGCGCGGACCGCCTGTTGGCCGAACTCGCCGCGCAGAAGGCCTGACGCGCATGGGCGCGCTCACGGGCCTCGGCGTGCTCGTGACACGACCGGAGTCCCAAGCGGGCCCGTTGTCGCAGCAACTCACCGAACTCGGCGCGACCGTGTTTCGGTTGCCGGCGCTCGACATTCGCCCACGCGCCGATATTGAGCCGCAACTGCGCGCGCTCGGCATCGCCGCCACCTTTGATTGGATTGTGTTCGTCAGCGCGAACGCCGTTCGCTACGGTGCCCGCGCATTGGCGGGAGGGCACGCGTCGCGCCTCGCCGCCGTGGGCCCCGCCACGGCCGCGGCGCTGACCCGCGCCGGCTATCCGCTCGCCGTGATTCCCGCCGAGGGCTACGACAGCGAGCATCTCTTGGCGACACCGGCCCTCGCCGACATGCGGGGCCAGCGCGTCCTGATCGTGCGCGGCGGCCAGGGCCGCGACACCCTGGCGCAGACACTCCGATCGCGTGGCGCAACGGTCGACACGCTGGATGTGTACGAGCGCGTCGTCGCAACGCCCGCACCTGGCGCGATTGCGGCAGTCGAGGCGGCGTGGACACACGGAGCGATCCACGTTGTGACGGTCACCTCCGTCGAGATTGCGCGGGCGTTATGCGAGCTGCTCGGCCCGACGGGCCGGACGCTGTACGCATCGACACCGTTGCTCCTCGGTTCTGCGCGCATTGCCGAGGCCGCCCAACACATGGCGCTGCTCGGCCGACCGATCATTGCCGAGCGACCGGACGATGCGGGCCTGCTCAGCGCGCTGCTCGGCGCGGTCGCTGCCGATCAGCCAAAGGCGTCGGCGTAGAAGCGCTCCGCGGCGAGGCCTTGCGCGCACACCGCGGCGCGCAACGCCTCCACCATCACGGACGGCCCCGCCGCGACCACATCAACGTCCGCCCACGTCGTTTCCTCCGCCAAAACGACCGTCGTGACTCGCCCGACACGGACATCGTCCGGACCCATGCCATCCTCGCTGACCGGCACGTAGTCGAAGTGAGGGTGGCGGGCGGCCAACGCCCGTAACTCCGCGTCGGCGTACAGATCGGCGCCGCGGCGTACACCGAAATACAACCGAGTCGGTCGCGCCCAACCGGTCGCAGCGAGCGACCACAGCAGCGCTCTCAGCGGCGCATAGCCGGTGCCACCGGCGACAAACACCAAACGCCCGCCCACGGGGGCGGGCATGTCCATGCCGCCCAACGGGCCCTCAATGGACAACAGCGCGCCCGGCGCCAAGTGATCGAAGAGCGCACCGGAGACCGCCCCACCCGGCACGCGCGCGATGTGCAGCTCCAGTCGTGCCGCCGCCGCGTAGGGCGCTGCGATGGAATAGGCGCGCCGGGTGCCATCGGCCAAGATCAGGTCGACGAACTGGCCCGGTTCCCACCGAAACGGTTCGATAACGGGCAGACGCAGGGTCACGCCCATCACATCCGGCGAGAGGCGTTCGAGCCGTTCCACGCGGCACGGGAGCTTGCGAATCTCGATCTCGGCGGCAGAGCGCAGGGTCCGCACCTCCACGGTCACGTCGGTGAGCGGTTCGGCGCGGCACAGCAGGATCTGCCCAGCGGCCCGCTCCTCCTCGGAGAGACCGAGGCCGGGCCCGTGCGGCTGAGCGACCTGTCCGGCGACCAGACGCGCACGGCACGCCCCGCACGATCCACCGCGACAGCTGTGCAGCAACGGCACGCCCGCGATCAATGCCGACTCGAGCAGCGAGCGCTCGGGTCGCACGGCAATCGTCACGCGTTCGGGCAGTAAGGTGAGTTGCATACCGACGAGTGTGCCGGGAATCGGTCTAAAATGCCGCATGCAGACCCCTACCGTTGTCATCGCGGGCGCCGGCTACGTCGGCCGCTCGCTGGCGCAGCGCCTGAAGACCCACGGCCGAGTGACCGCTGTCGTCTCGCGCGCGACCAGTGCCGCGCGCTTGGCTGAGGAAGGAATCCCGGCCTGCGTTTACGACCTAGACGGCGACGACACGCCCCGCATCGAACGCGCGGACTGCGTGATCTATCTCGTCCCACCGCCCGCGAGCGGCGCGACCGATCCTCGGATCGCACGATGGCTGCGGACCACGCCGACCCCGCGCCGACTGGTCTACCTGTCCACCACCGCCGTGTACGGGGACACGGGGGGGCGCTCGGTCGACGAAGAGGCCCCGGCCACGCCCACCTCTGCGCGTGGCCAACGTCGCCTCGACGCCGAACAGCAGGTGCAGTCGGCAGCGCAGCAACACGGCTTTGAATGGACGATCCTGCGAGTGCCGGGCATCTACGGGCCGGGACGGTTGCCCTTGGAGCGCCTGCAACGGGGGGAGCCCGTACTCGCGGCCGCCGACGCGGGCCTCACCAACCGCATCCACGTCGAGGATCTCGTGACCGCACTGGACCTTGCTGCGACCCACCCGGCGGCCGCACAGCGCGTTTACAACGTCACCGATGGCGCGCCGTGCAGCACGAGCGAACACTTTCGGCGCGTCGCGTTGCTGGCCGGATTACCCGCGCCACCGACCGTGCGGCGTCAGGACGCGGAAGGCGTCCTGTCCGCCGCCTTCCTCGCGTATCTGGACGAGTCGCGCGCGCTCGACGGTCGGCGCATCGAGCGGGAGTTGGGCTTTCGCGCGCGTTACGCGAACCCCTTGGACGGCATCCGTGCGAGTCTGCCCGCTCAGACGGGGCGCGCAGAGAGGTCGTAAGTGTCCGCGCCGGTGATCTCGACCTCGGCAAAGGCCCCCACCGTGAGTTGCGCAGTACCACGACCCTTGACGAGCACCGAGCCGTCGATCTCCGGCGCATCGGCATAGGAGCGGGCGACCGCCACGAGGCTGCGGCCGTGCCGCTCAATCGCATCGACCAACACTCGCTCGCGGCGCCCGACGCGCCGCGCGAGGCGCCGGGCGCTGATGCCCGCCGCCCGTTCCATGAAGCGCGCCAACCGTTCTTCCTTGACCGCCTCGGGCACCGGATCCGGCAGCGCATTGGCGGCCGCTCCCTCGACCGGCGAGTACTTGAAGCAGCCCACGCGATCCAGGTCCGCCTCGTCCAGCCACGCCAGCAACTCGTCAAAATCCGCTTCGGTTTCACCGGGGAAGCCGACGATGAAGGTGCTGCGAATCGCGAGGTCCGGCAATGCCCGACGCCACGCTTGGACCCGCGCCAAGGTGTTCTCGGCATGGGCCGGCCGCTTCATCAACTTCAGAACGCGCGGACTGCCGTGTTGGAAGGGTATATCGAGATAGGGCAGCACGAGGCCGTCCGCCATCAAGCCGATGACCTCGTCCACGTGCGGATACGGATACACGTAGTGGAGCCGAACCCACGCATCGCGCTCGCGCGCGAGCGTGCCGAGTTCTCGCGCCAGATCGATAAAGCGCGTGGCGATTTCACGGGAGCCCCATTGCTCGGGCCGGTAGCGCAGGTCGACGCCATACGCACTCGTGTCCTGCGAGATCACGAGGAGTTCTTTGACGCCCGCGTTCAGCAGCCGAATGCCCTCGTTCAAGACGAGCGGAATGGGTCGGCTCACCAAGTCGCCGCGCATCGACGGAATGATGCAGAAGCTGCAGCGGTGGTTGCAGCCCTCAGAAATCTTCATGTACGCGTAGTGGCGCGGCGTCAGGCGTATGCCCTGCGGCGGCACAAGGTCCGCGTACGGATCGTGGGGCTTCGGCAAATGCTCGTGCACAACCTTCAGCACGTCCTCGTAGGCGTGGGGCCCGGTGATGCCGAGCACCGACGGATGCCGCTCCCGGATTTTCTCCGGTTGCGCGCCGAGACAACCGGTGACGAGGACACGGCCGTTCTCTCGCAGCGCTTCGCCGATCGAGTCCAACGACTCGTGGACGGCGTCATCGATGAAGCCGCAGGTGTTGACGACGACGAGATCGGCACCGTCGTACGACGGCGCGATCTCATAACCCTCCGCGCGCAGTTGCGTGAGGATCCGTTCGGAATCGACGAGGGCTTTCGGGCAGCCGAGGCTGACGAAGCCGACGCGCGGTGCAGCGGCCATGGGACTTCCGGCAAGTAGAGAATGGTGTGCATCCTACCGCGCGGCCCATCAGAGGGGCCACTCGAGACGGCATCCGCTATGATTCCGCCATGGCCTTTCACTTCACCAAGATGCACGGTCTCGGCAATGACTTCGTGGTCTTCGATGCCGAGGACGCCCTCGCCCTCCCCGACCGCGCCTTTCTGCGTGCGCTCGCCGACCGTCACACCGGCGTCGGATTCGATCAAGCGCTCGCCATTTTGCCGTCCCGCCGCTCGGGCGCGGCGGCGGAATACCGGATTTACAACGCCGATGGCGGGGAAGTGGAGCAATGCGGCAACGGGGTCCGCTGCGTAGCCGCGCTCATTGCCGCCCGCCAGGGCCGAATCGGCGACACCTTTGAACTGGACAGCCCCGCCGGTGCTGTCGTGGCCCGCGTAGGCACGGACGGCCACGTCGCGGTGGCGATGGGCGTGCCAGACTTCACGCCGACCGCCATCGGGCTGGTCGGCTACGACCTCGCCGCCTTGTACGACCTCCCCGTGGACGGCCGGACGGTGAGCGTCGGTGCCGTCTCGATGGGTAATCCTCACGCCGTCCTGCGCGTGGAGCAGGTCGACACGGCGCCGGTCACCACGTTAGGCCCGTCACTCGAACACGACCCTCACTTCGAGCGCCGGACCAATGTCGGCTTTATGGAAGTCCTCGACCGCAGCCACATTCGGCTGCGCGTCTGGGAGCGCGGCGTGGGTGAAACCCGCGCCTGCGGCACGGGGGCGTGCGCCGCCGTGGCGATCGGCCGGCATCTGGGCTGGCTGGATGACTCCGTGGCCGTGGATCTCCCCGGCGGACGTTTGCAGATCGACTGGCCCGGCCCGGGCGATGTTTTATGGATGACCGGACCCGCCGTGCGGGTCTATGAAGGAACTTTGAGCTCATGACGACCCCCTCTCGCCCGGGCGATGCTCGCCCATCCGCGCTCAGCGTCGCGGAGGTCAGCGCCTATCTGACCCAACATCCGGATTTTTTTAGCGAGCAGAGCGCGCTCTTGGCGATCTTGCGACTCCCACACGATGCCGCCGGTGGCGGCACCGTCTCACTGGTCGAGCGACAGATGGACGTGCTGCGCGAGCAGCGGCGCGAACTCGAGACCCGGTTGCACGGGCTGATTGCGATCGGCCATGCCAACGATGCGTTGGGCACCAAAATGCACCGGCTCGCCTGCCGGTTGGTACGGGCTCGCGGCCTGCGCGCGCGCTTGGACGCGATGGAGGCAAGCCTGCGGGAAGATTTTGGTGCGCCGGACTTTGTGCTGGTGCTCACCCGCTCCAGCGGCGCGCTGGCCGAGGTGGAAGCGCGGCACTTGCGCATCGTATCGGCCGAAAGCAGCGACTTTCGCTCGTTTGAAGGGTTGCTGACGGCCGGTCGCCCCCGCTGCGGTCAGGTGCGGGACAGTCAGCGGGAATTTCTGTTCCCGAGTTCCGGCAGCGCGATCGGCTCGGTCGCTTTAGTGCCGCTCTCCGTGCACAACGCCGCCGCGTTGCTCGCGATCGGTTCACCGAGCGCCGACCACTTCAATCCGACGATGGCCACCGACTACCTCGCCCGCATCGGCGAACTGATCGCCACGGCCCTCGATGGCGCCGAAGACGCCCCGTAACGCGGCACCCGCCGCGACGACACCGCCCCCCTGGTCCGCGGCGGACCTGCGGTGGGTGGAGTCGTGGTACGCCAGCCTCGCGCACGAGCGGCGTCTGTCGAGTCACACGCTCGCCGCCTATCGACGGGATCTGGGCGCCTTTAGCGACTGGGCGCGCGACGCGCAGATTCAGGCCTTTGAGTCTCTGGATGCACAGCATATCCGTGCCTATGCCGCCGCCATCCATCGGCACGGACTGGATCCGCGTTCGGTCCAGCGACGGCTCTCATCGCTGCGGACGTTTTTTAACTACCTCATGCGCGAGGGTCGGCTGAAGCGCAATCCGGCCGTCGATGTGGCGGCACCCAAAGCGGCACGGCGCTTACCCGAAGCGCTCGACGTCGATCGGATGGCGCGACTGCTCGACGGCCCCACCCCGCCGCGTACTGCGCCGGACGCGCTCGATACGCGCGACCGCGCCATCATGGAGCTGTTCTACTCGAGCGGGTTGCGTCTGGCCGAACTCGTCGGCCTCGATCTGCCGGATCTCGATCTCAAGGACCGTACCGTCCGTGTGACGGGTAAGGGCGGGAAGACACGGATCGTGCCTGTCGGCGCGAAAGCGGTCGAAACCTGCGCGGCGTGGCTGGCCGCGCGTAGTGGGGTCGCACGCCCCGATGTCACCGCCGTCTTTGTCGGCCGAAACGGGCGGCGGATGGGCACGCGCGCCGTCCAATTGCGGGTGAGCCGGTGGGCGCGCCAGCGCGGACTCGATGTCCACGTGCACCCCCATCTCTTCCGCCACTCGTTTGCCACCCATCTGCTCGAGTCGAGCCACGATCTGCGCGGCGTGCAGGAGATGCTCGGCCACGCGAACCTGTCGACCACACAAGTCTACACACACCTCGATTTCCAACACCTTGCGAAGGTGTACGATGCAGCGCATCCGCGCGCTCGCCGCGTGAAGGACTGAGAGCCCGACCGACCATGGCCGTCGACGCGAACGATACGCCCACCGATATCCGCCTCCGACGCCGCTCACGCGTCGTGGAGGTTGCGTTTGCCGACGGGCGCCGTTACGCCTTGGATTTTGAGTATCTGCGCACGCAATCGCCCTCCGCCGAAGTGCAAGGGCACGGCCACGGGCAAGACGTGCTGCAAATCGCCAAAGAAAATGTCGACGTGGTGGCCATCGAACCCGTCGGACGGTATGCGATCAAAATCGTGTTCAGTGACGGCCACGATTCGGGCCTGTACAGCTGGCGCTATCTTCGGGAATTAGGCGAGCAGTACGCCGCGCGTTGGGCCCGTTACCTGTCGCGGCTCGACGGCATCGGTTACGTGCGGCGTCCGACACCTCGCGAGGTCATGCCGACGGAATGAACTCGTCGTCGCCCTGCTGCTCCCGCTCAAACTTCAAGAAATCGTAGTAGCCGCAGCGACCCTCTTCCGGATACTTTCGGCACACGCCGGGTCGGGCGGCGTAAATGGTGCAGCGGCGCTCGTCCTGATCAAAAAACCGGCAAATCGACTTAAATACGGTGTCTTTGCGATGCCGCAGGATCATCTCGTCGATGTTGTCTTTTTTATTGACGTAACGACGCGTGAATTTTTGTCTCGCCGTATCCACATCGAGGTCAAAGTGCTTGGCTAAGCGTCGCACGTCGAATTCGGTGATTTCTATACGGTCGTACGAGCAGCAGTAGCCCGGACACTTGGAACAGTCGTAGCGAATCTTAACGGCCATGCGCGCTCCAGAGCTGGAACGCGCACGGTAACCGCTTGCGGCGAGAGACGCCAGCGGGGTGCAAACCTGCACCCCGCTCACCGCCTTACGGCAAGGTGGGTTCCGGATCGGATCCCTCGGGCACCCCTTCGAAGAGGACGGTCGAGAGATAACGCTCGCCCGTGTCGGTCATGACCGTGAGGATCACGCTGCCCTCGGGGGCCGCCTCCGCGACCTTGAGCGCCGCGGCGAAGTTACCGCCCGACGAAATGCCGACAAACAATCCTTCTTTCTGTGCCAGCAGGCGCGCAGTCGCAACGGCCTCATCGTCCGTCACCGGAATGTTGTCATCGAAGACGCTGCGATCGAGGACGCCCGGCACGAAGTCCGGCGTCCAACCCTGAATCTTGTGCGGCTTGAATTCCCCGCCCGCCAGCAAGCGCGCCGACGCCGGTTCGGTCGTGACGATCTTGAGATCGGGCCGCGCGAGCTTCAACATTTGCCCCGCGCCGGTCATTGTGCCGCCGGTGCCCCAACCACTCACGAAATAGTCGAGTCGCTTGCCGGCGAAGTCCGACAGGATCTCCGGACCGGTTGTCTGCCGATGATAGGCCGGATTGGCTTCGTTCTCGAACTGCGAGGCGAGGAACCAGCCGTTCTTCTCGGCCAACTCCTTTGCTTTGCGCACCATGCCTGAGCCGCGCTCGGCGGCCGGCGTCAGAATCACCTTGGCACCCAGAGCGCGCATGATCTTGCGTCGCTCGATCGAGAACGTTTCGACCATAACGGCGACGAACGGGTAGCCCTTGGCCGCGGCCACCAACGCGAGCGCAATACCGGTGTTGCCCGACGTCGCTTCGACGATCGTTTGCCCGGGCTTCAAGACGCCTCGACGCTCGGCGTCTTGGATAATGCCCATCGCAAGGCGATCCTTCACCGAGCCGCCGGGATTGAAGTACTCGACCTTGGCGTACATCGTGACGTGCGCCGGGGCGAGTCGGTTAATGCGCACGATCGGCGTGCGGCCGATCGTCTCGAGAATGTTGTTATAGATCGTCATGACGGCGACTTCCCAACCGAATAAAAGGACGAGAACCGCAGTGTAGGCGCGCTGTCCGGCGTGCCGAGCATCCGGTTGGCTCTGCCGTCATAACGAATGGTTCTCACCGCCCCATAGCAACCATCACAAACGGTGGGGACAATACCAAGATGAGCGCTACTCCCCCCGAAGCATCCTCGACCGCCCGTCGACTGCCCTTGCCGAACCCCTTCGCCCTCACGACCGGAGGCCAACTCTGGGGCGCGGAGGTGGCGGTGGAAACCTATGGGACGCTCGCGGCATCGCGCGACAACGCGATCTTGGTCTTTACGGGCCTGTCCGCGTCCGCGCACGCGGCAGCACACCCCGGGGACACGTCTCCGGGGTGGTGGGATGCCATGGTTGGGCCCGGGCTCGCGTTGGATACAGACCGTTATTACGTCATTGTCGTGAACTCGCTGGGCAGTTGTTTTGGCTCGACGGGTCCGAAGTCGATCAATCCGCTGACCGGTCAAGCCTACGGTGGCGACTTTCCCGAGATGCGCGTGGAAGACATCGCGCGCGCCAGTCAGGCGGCCGTGGATGCCTTGGGCATCGACACCCTCCACGCAACGGTGGGCTGTTCGCTCGGGGGCATGACGGTACTCGCTCATGCGGCCCTTTTCCCGGGGCGTAGCCGAGCCATGGTCTCCATCTCCGGCGCCATGGCCGCGAATGCCGCGGCGATCGCCACGCGCAGTCTGCAGCGCGAAATGGTCGGTTCGCTCCTCAAAGCCGGCGCCGACACGGCGTTGGTCGAACAGGCCATGCGGTGGGCGCGCAAGATCGGGATCCTGTCGTACGTCGGCAGTGATCTGCTGGAGCAGCGGTTTGGCCGCGACCAGACGGAGCCGTATGCCGGGCGTGCCTCGGGCACGGATTTTGAGGTCGAGCGCTGGCTGGAGCACTTGGCCCAGAAGTTTGTGCGCCAGTTTGATCCGTGGTCGTACTGGACGATTTCTCGCGCCATGGACCTCTTCGACTTTGGCGCGTTTGGCGTCGCCGCGGGAGCCGACGGTCTGCAGCATCGCGGGGCAACGGACGCCGCCGCCGCGGCACGCCGTCTGAAACTCGAGCGTGCCTTGGTGATTGGTGTGCGCGAGGATCTGCTGTTTCCCGTGGAGCAGCAGCGCGAGATGGGGCAAGTGCTCGGCGAGTCGGGTGTCGACTGCGAGTACGTCGAACTGTCCTCGGCCTATGGCCACGACGCCTTTCTCACGGAAACCGCGCTGTTCACGCCGCTCTTGCGCGGTTTTCTGGACGACATTGGCATGAATACCCCCGCGCGCCCGCGCGTGAGCCCCCCACGGGGCACGACCCTCCACGGCTGACGCGCCCGCGCGAGGCGGTAGGGGTACAATGGGGGGATTGACGCCCCGAGGCCCCCATGACCGATTCCACTCCGCAGAGTCCCGCTCACGACACGGTCGATTTCGGCTACGAGCGTGTCGCTCTCGCTGAAAAAGCCAGCCGCGTGCGCGCCGTGTTTGACTCCGTGGCGAGCCGCTACGACGTCATGAACGACCTGATGTCCTTCGGTGTGCACCGGTTGTGGAAGCGGTTCCTGCTCTCCCAGACCGGTTTGCGACCGGGCCAGCGTGCGCTCGACGTGGCCGGAGGCACCGGCGACATTACCGCAGGGATGAGCCGCCAGGTCGGACCCAGCGGTCGTGTGGTGCTTTCCGACATCAATGCCGAGATGCTGCGGCACGGTCGCGACCGATTGCTCGATCAGGGCATCGTGGGCAATGTCGATTTCGCGCTGGCGAACGCCGAGCGACTGCCGTTTGCGGATCAATCCTTTGATTGCGTGACGATCGCCTTTGGGCTGCGCAACGTGACCGACAAGGCGGCGGCGCTCGCCTCGATGTACCGCGTGTTAAAGCCCGGCGGACAACTGCTCGTGCTGGAGTTTTCCAAGCCGGTCGCACCGGGGTTGGGCCCCGTGTACGACACGTATTCCTTTTCCGTGCTGCCCGCACTCGGTCGCCTCGTCGCCGGCGATGCCGACAGTTATCGGTACCTCGCGGAATCGATCCGGATGTTCCCCGACCAAGACACCTTGGACGGGATGATGCGCAGCGCAGGTTTCGACGGCGTCCGCCATCACAACCTCACCGGCGGCATCGTGGCCCTGCATCGTGGGTGGCGCTACTGATGCTCGTCACAACGCCCCTGCTGTCGCTCGAGTTGCTGATCAATCGGCAAATTGAGGCATCGACCCCCGCGCGTGCGCTCTTGCAACGGTTGCAAGGTCGTTCCTTTGCCATCGCACTCGACGGTCAAGGTCGTACGCTGGTACGGCTGCACCTTGCTGCGCATCGAGAAGGCTTGCGTTTGACGCTCGGGGACACGGTGCCTGCCGATGCCAACGTCCGGGGCTCGCCGGCGGCCTTGGTCCGCCTCGTGGCAGGCCGTGCCCAGGGCGGGAGTCATCAACCTGGCGTCACCGTCGAAGGCGATGCAACCGTCGTGCAGGGCTTTGAACACCTCTTCCAACAGGCGCGCCCGGACGTCGAGGCCGAACTCGCGCGACTCATCGGTGATCAGTCCGCGCATCACGCGCTGAAGGCCGCGCGCGGGGTGCTCGCGTCGGGACGCCGCGTGCTGGGCAGCCTCGCGCGTTCAACGAGCGAGTACCTCGTCGAAGAAGGCCGCGATGTCGTTGGCGGCGCCGAGCTCGCCGCATTTCACGATGATGTCGATCACCTGCGCGACGATGTGGCGCGCTTTGAGGCGCGACTCGCCCGGCTCGCTCCGCTGGCGGAGGTGCGCTCGTGATGCCGCTGAAGGTCGTTCGCCGACTGCTGCAGATCCAACGCGTCCTCATGCGGCACGGCCTCGACGAGTTCGTCGTCGCCACGCACCTGTACCGGCCATTGCGCTTCGTCTCCCTCCTACAGCCATCCACGTGGTTCGAGCGACGTCACCGCGGCTCGCGCGGCGAGCGCCTACGGCTCGCGCTGGAGGAGTTGGGGCCCATCTTCATCAAGTTTGGCCAAACCCTGTCGACCCGACGGGACCTGCTGCCGGATGACATCGCCGACGAGTTGGTGAAACTGCAGGATCGTGTGCCGCCTTTCGGCGAAGCCGAAGCACAGGCCACCATCGAGCGTGCGCTCGGCGCACCGGTGCACGAGCTGTTTGCCTCCTTTGAGGCGACGCCGCTCGCCGCCGCGTCGATCGCGCAGGTGCACGGCGCCGTACTGAAAGACGGACGGGAAGTGGTGGTGAAGGTGCTACGGCCCGGCATGCAGGCCGTCATACGACGAGACCTCGAGGTGCTGTATGCCCTCGCGCGCCTCGTCGAGCGCTACGTGCCGGACGCCCAACGCCTGCGACCGGTGGAAGTGGTGGGCGAATACGACAAGACCATCATGGATGAGTTGGACTTGTTGCGCGAAGCGGCCAACGCCGCGCAGTTGCGCCGCAACTTCACCGACTCGCCGCTTTTGTACGTTCCGGAAGTTTTCTTCGATCTGACTCGCCGCGACGTCATGGTGATGGAGCGCATTCGTGGTGTGCAGATTTCGGACATGGCAACGCTCCGGGCCCGCGAGGTCAACATCGAGAAGCTGGCCGAAAATGGCGTGAAGATCTTCTTCACGCAGATGCTGTATCACAACTTTTTTCATGCCGACATGCACCCCGGCAATATCTTCGTTTTGACCGACGATCCGGCCGAACCGAAGTACGCGGCGATCGACTTTGGCATCATCGGCTCGCTGGAGCCGCGCGACCTCGAATACCTCGCCGGTAACTTCATGGCCTTCTTTGACCGTGACTATCGGCGCATCGCGGAATTGCACATCGAAAGCGGCTGGGTGCCGGCCGGTACCCGCGTCAACGAGCTGGAATCCGCCGTCCGCACCGTGTGCGAGCCGATTTTCCAAAAGCCGATCAACGAAATCTCGTTCGGGGTCGTGTTGCTGCGCCTCTTCGAGACGGCACGGCGCTTCAAGATGACGGTGCAACCGCAGCTCGTGTTGTTGCAGAAAACGCTGCTCAATATCGAAGGCCTCGGTCGGGATCTGTATCCCCAACTCGATCTGTGGAAAACCGCGCAGCCGTTGTTGCGAGATTGGTTCCGCGACCGGACGCGCCCGCGCACTCTATGGCGCGAGTCGCGCCGGCACCTCCCCGAGGTGATCGAAAGTCTGCGTGCCTTGCCCCCGTTGGTGCGGCGGTGGGTGCGCGAGGCCGAAGCCAGCCCGCAGTTGCTGCCCGACTCCACGCCGGACACGGCGCGGCTGATCGCGGCGCTGGACGCACAGTCACGCCGTCGGGATCGAACCTTGGTCGCCGTCGGCTGTCTACTCGCCGGCGTCTGCGCCTTGTTGTCGCTCACGGATCTCTGGTTGGGACTGCTGCTGATCACGCCGAGTGTGCTGTACCTCGCGTTCCGACGCTGATGGCGGTGAGGACCGCGAGACCGCTGCGCTATGATGTCCCCTCTGACCCACTCTAAGGACTAGAGCCTCATGACCCGACGCCTGCTTTCGCTCGCGATACTGATCGCCCTTGGCACGCCCGCGCTCGCCGATGACGCCGCGCCCGCGCGCGATCCCAAACTCGGCAGTTACCAGGTAGGTCTGTTGCTGGGGAATCAACTCCAGCACTCCGGCGCGGCCAAAGAGATCGTCGTGGACGATCTGATTCGCGGCCTGAAGGAAACGCTGGCCGGCAAGGACCTGTCCGCCGCCGACCGCGAAGCAGCGCAGGCCTATTTAAAGGGCACGCGAGAAGTCCTCGCGAACGAAAATCGGGTGTTGGCACGCAACTTCCTGGCAGCGAACGCCAAGCAACCGGGCATCGTGCAGCTTCCGTCGGGCCTGCAATACCGCATCCTGCAGGAAGGCGATGCCAACGGCGCGCCGCCGATGCCCACGGATCAGGTCACCGTCCGCTACAAGGCGAGCCTGATCGACGGAACCGTGTACGACCGCTCGGAGACCCACGACAAGCCGGCCACGTTCCGCGTGAACTCGGTCTTCAAGGCGTGGCAAGAGGCGTTCCGCCTCATGAAGCCGGGCGCGGTGTGGCAGTTGTTTGTGCCGCCCGATCTCGGTTACGGCAATAACACGCCGCCCATGGTGCCACCGGGGTCGGCCATCATTTACGAACTCGAATTGCTGAAGATCGAGCCGCCCCCGCCGATGCCGAAGCAGGAACGCGTCACACCGGTGCCGGCTGGCACGACCAAGACCGCACCGGCTACGTCCGAGAAATAACGATTAGGGGACGACCCAGTCCCCGATCGGCTCCATACGGTGCCCCGTCGGCTCGGTAAAGCGCGCGAAAGTACCGCCTTTCGACGCGAAGCGCTGATGGGGCCCCAAGGTTAAGCGGGGGTAGTAGCCCGTCAGCACGCGATGCTCGAGCGTGTCCTCAATCCGTTCGACGAGATAGTTCGGAACGAACGCGTCGATCAGGTGCTTCACCGTCTCGGAGAGGATCCCGCACGCCAGAAACGTGTCGGCTTGCGCGCGGAACGACACTTCGGGGATTTTCCGGACACGGAACCAGCCGTGCGCATAGTCCAGACGCACGCGTCGGACATCGGGTAGATCCACCGTCAGCACCACCTTGGTGTTCGGGCGCCAGTCGGCCGGTAGCGGTGTGTATTCATCGCCGGCGAGAATGCCGGAGAGATACACCACACCTGTCGGCGCCGGCCCCAGTTCGGCCACGTCTTTGTCTCGCAGCCAGACCGCGAGCGACGTGTTCGGCGGTAGCGATTTGATCGCCGCCCGAATCGCCTCCGGGCCCGCTTTGGCGGGGATCCGCAGCAGACGCAGCGCACGCTGCTGCGTCCGCAAATCCTCCGCGAGCCGTGCCGCCGCAAGCTCACCCGCATCCCCCTCGCGGTAGAGGGCCGCCATCGCCGTCGTGGCGGGTCCCGTGGCGACATCTGCGGCGATTAAATCCGCCTCGAGGCCGACTCCGCGCGAGAAATAAACAACGTGGAAGTCGTCATCACCGACGGGTGGCGCATAGTCCAGATTCGGAAACAGGCACGGCACCGAGCGCGATTCGCAGAAGGCGCGCACCGGCGAGTAATCCCGACCGTAGGCGCCGGATATCACGGCAAACACCGGCTCTGCCGCAAACAGGGCATCCAGTTGTTGCTGCCAGGTCGACGGAGGACCGGAGAGCTCCCAAACGTGCAGCACCCACTCGCGATTGACGCGGAACATGTGTTTCTCGAGCGCGCCTTTGGCGCTCGTCTGCATTTTCTGATTCCCTTCGCCCCGCGGCGCCGCGTTCTTCTCGTCAAAGAAGTGACGAATCACTGCCAGCACGCCGTCTTTGGTTGCCGGGTCCGCATCCGGCGTCACAATCGTCGCGAAGTGCAATTCACCGGAATTCACGCCGGGTATTTTCGGCGAGTCGAGGGCGATCAAGTGATCAATGAGCGCCTTCATATCGGTATCGTTGAGATCGTAGCGCGGCATCAAGTACGACAACGGCTTGCCGGAGGCATCGACCCCCTCACGGATGGCGCGCGCGAGTGACTCGCGGGTATACGCGTCGCGGGCGAGCCGAGAGTTCGGCAGATACGGAAGGCGCGCCACATCGGAACTGTCGTCCGGAAGGTGAAACAAAAAGCGTCCGGTCACCGGTGGAATGATGTTGCGCGCTTCGACCGAACCCAAGCCGCTCTTGCGATGGCAGTTGATGCACGCTGCGTGGTCGCCGGTGAGCGAGGGCATGTCCGAGCGTTCCGCGACGAGTGGCGCGCCGCTCGAGAGCACCCCGCGCTCATAGATCGCGACACCGGCCATCGGATCGGAGGGCGGCTTGCGCTCGATCCGTCGCGCTTGCGCGCCGGCCACAGTCGCCATCGCGCAGAGCGCCATGACGACCACCAATCTGCGCCAAGTCAGCTGCATACGTCCCTCAGCGCGAGAGTTCGGTAAGCCCTGGCGTACCGTTATCGATGTGCACTTCGGTCTTCTTGTTACGACGCATCGGCGCCGCCGGCATCGAGAAGGTCTCAGGATCGAGCGTTGGGTTGACGAGAACGCGTTCGATCACGACCCGGTCTCGCAGCGGCATTTCCACGCTGCTCTCGCCGGGTACCGACGACGTTTCGATCGTGTGCGCGACCATCACGCCCTCTTCGGCGCTCCAGTCCCGATAGTAGGTTTGCACGGGTCGATTGGGATCGGCGCCCGAGCCGGCCGGCCGGTCGTATCGAATCTCAAGGTTGGTCTTGAGGTCGATCCACACTTTACGCTCCGCTCCGTTCGGGAGTTTTAGCGACAGGCGGTAGGCCTTCTGGCCTTCGACCGTGTCGATGCCGTCGAGTGCTACGCGGACGCCTTTGGCCTTGGCATCGAGCAGCGGACCATCCACAACGAATTCGGCTTTCGCAAAATCGATATCGGCCTTACTGAACGACGTGACCGTTGGACGTCCGTCTTTTGCCGGATGGGTACTCCACCCGTGGGAGCCGTCGAAGATCCGCGTGTAATCCGAATGCTTCGTTTTTACTTCGAAGCGAAGGAGATTCGGCTTTTGCAGATGCATGACGAACTTGGGCTTCGGCGTATCGTCTCGCTCGACCGCCGGCTCCACGTGACCGAGCCAGACCATGCGATCGACGTGATGCCAAGCATCAAGGCCGCCGCGGGCTTTCGCATTGCGCGCCAGCACCTCGTCCACCGTCTTCGCCACCGCCACCGAGGCGGCGGGCACGTCGGCATGCGCGGTGAGCGCCGCGACGCCGAGCGCCGCGGCCACCAGACTCGCCAGCAAAAAGGCGCGACGTCGCATGATCAGTGCGCCGAGCTCAGAGGTGCCGCGTCGGGCAGATCCGGCTTGGCAAAGGCCGCATCGTCAATGCCTTCGTTCACGCGGATCTTCGTGAGGGTGCGCTTGGTCGGCGCGGCCTTCGATTGCTCCACCACAATCTCTTGCTCATGCGCCAACTGCAGGCCTTTCTCCGGGCGATAGTCGCTGTAGTAAATCGACACCGGATAGGTGCGCATATCCAGCTTGCGCGGCTCGCCGTCGATCTTGAGCGTCACGAAGCTCTGGCCATCCAACCAGATGTTGCGCGCTTGGCCCTCTTTGGAGGTCAGCTTCAGCTGATACGCGGGGTGACCTTTCACCACGGAGGTGCCGACCAGCGTCACCTTAAAGCCCTTCTGCTGCGCATCCACGAGCGGGCCGTCAAGATCGTCCGCCGCCGCCGCCGCGGCTTCGGCAAGCTCCGCCGCGGTCATGGTTTCGACCTCATGACGGTTCGTGAATGGACGCACTTTCCAACCGTTCTTGCCGTCATAAATTTGAACGGCCGTTTGGTCACCCATGGTGATCTCAAGGCGTGACTTGTGGCCACGCTTCTGCTTCAGCACGTATGGCAACTTGCGCGGCGGATTGCCGCCGGCGTCGACCTGACCTTCGACCACGAGGCTGCGGAGGTTGTGCCACCCCTCCAGTCCGCCGGTCGACGCAACGTGCTTTTCGACAATCTGTTCCGCGGATAATTTTGGCAGCGACGGCGTCGCTGACGAGGAGTCGGCAGCCTGAACAGCGCTCGCCGCTACGAGGGTCGACAAAATCGCGAGGGTCAGTTTCATGAGCGTTTCCTTTGGTTCCGGGTCTTACTCAACCACGAGGTCGAGCGCCCTGAATTTGCCAATAATGATGTTGACTCGGTCGCCGGAGTGGACCGGGTGACCTTTGTTTGAGAAGAGCATCCAATACTCTTTGCCGGCCTCTCGCACGGTCGCCTGCCGAAGCGGTCCGACCTTTTCCATGGTCGGCACTTGCAACACGGCGTTGGTCCGCAGCGCCACCAGTTCCGGCTTTTCCGAGTGCTCGCCGATCGGAGCCGCACGCTTCGGATCGAGAACTTTCCACGTGAACTTCACGAGATTATCGCCGCCGGTCATCTGGACGCGCAGATTCGAGATACCCCAGACCCCGGCGTAGTAACTCTTCGCGCCGTCGGTGGGATGTGTGGCGTGATACAGAGGATGTGAGGGTGCGGTGACTTCGGGCACCACCGGTGCCTGATCCGTTGCGGGCGCGGGAGACTGCGCCGTTTTTGACGGGGGCTTCGACACGGCGACGGTCGCAGCAAAAGAACAGGACAGCAGCGCGACCATCACGCTGTGGACCCATCGCGCACGCGTCATCAGTGCGCTCCGCGTCGCTGCACGGACTTCGCGTGCAGAGCTGCTGACTGTGCCTGATCACGCGGAACCGACTTGCGGGCCGCCGCCAGTTTGCCGTCCCCTTGGACCTGCCCGACGACGCCGTTACCGGCTTCCGCATTGTCGCGGGCGGCTTGCGCGTACGGCGAGCGGCGTGGAATGGGCATCGTGTCGTTGGGATTCGGGGTGGTATTTTTGGCGGATGGCTTCGCGGCCACCGCGCTCGTCGCGGGCTTCGTCGGTTCGGCGGCCGATGCGCCGGCGACCGATAAAAGCAGGCTCGTGGCCAAAGCAAAAGCGCGGAGCGCGCTACGGTGTGGGGTGTTCATAGGGTCATCCTCCGTCATCGGATCGTTTGATGGCTTGACGGTCGTCTCATTTCCGGTTGATCGAGTCCAACCATTTGGACAGATCGTGCGCCCCGTCGTTCTTCAGTCGTTCGGTATCGGGGCGAGGTGGGTTGTATTTGTCGCGCTGTTTTGGTGTCAGAAGGTCACGGATCGCATCCGCCGTCTTCTCACCAATGGCGCCGGTGATGGGGACCCGTTCACCTTCGGTGAGCGTGCGGTCCATCCACACCCGACGGATCGCTTCGCCGTGCTGGACGAGTATGTCGTGTACTTTCTTTTGCTGCGCCTCGGTCAAGTCCAACTCCAACGTCAGCAACCGAACGCGCTCGGCCAGGATCGCTTCGGTCGTGAGTGGCGGTCGGCGGCCGTGCGGCAGGCGCGTGATCACGCGGGGATGCTCGACGTTCACAGCATCGGGCGCGGCCGCCTCTGCCGTCGGAGGGGACGAAGCCTCGGTCGGCGGCGCGTCATCCGCCAGACACAACCCGGGCAGTCCCAGGGCGAGTACAGCCACCGCGCACCAACGTCTCCGCGTGATTCGGCTCACCGTCTCCATCCTCGTGGCTCTCCCACTACAAAGGTCCTTGATAGACCGCAAAAACCGACACTAAGTTCCCGCATACACACGGGTTTTGACGCTTTCAGTTTTACATAAAAAAACCGGGCACCTCTTTCGAGATGCCCGGTCTGTGATGAAGTTCTCAGTCCGGCGCACCCTGAGGTGCGCCGGAGTTGAGCGCTTACTGCTTGGTCACGCTGAGCGTGCCCGTGATCACGGTGCCACTGTTGTTGCCACCCAAGGTCACTCGGAACCCCTTGGTCGCCGCGCCAGCCGCCGCCGTGTCCGAGCAGTTCGCGACCAGGGTCGTGTCGTTGGACGACGCAGCCACGATCGTGCACGAGGTGGACGCGGTTGCATTACTTTGGTAGCCCAATGCGGTGTCGTACAGAGTGACTGCCGTCGCTCCGGACAATCCACCACCCGCCGAGATCGTCACCTGGACCGAACCCGGCGTCGACGTGCTCCGCGGGATCGTCAGCGAGCTCGGCGACACCGTCGCGGTCGCCGCCACCGTTACCGACTGCGTACCCGTCGTGCCACCCGGGGTCGTGATCGTCACGGTGCGACCACCGGTGTTATCAGCAACCGTAAAGGTGCACGACGCAGTGACCGTCGTATCCGAAGTCGCCGTGACATTCGTGCACGACGGGGTGTGACACAGCGCGCCCGTGCAGGTCTGGAACGTAACCGCCGATGCGCCCGTCAGGTAGGTACCTGTGAACGACAGCTTATACGTCGCGGTTCCCGCCGCGAAACCTGCACCACCGCGCACGATCGACGCCGGAGCGACGGCCGTGAGCGTCGGCGTACCTGCGTTGACCGTGAAGGCCACCGTGTTCGTCGCGCCCGCGGCCGTCGTTGCCGAGATCGTACCCGCACCCGTCGGCGTGTTGTACGCCACCGGGCAGGTCGCCGTGATCGACGTATCCGACACCGCGGTGACCGCGGTGCAGGAGATCGCCGCACCCGACGAAGGCTGCAGAGTGACCGCCGAGATCGGGGCCACGGCCGAGAAGCCCGAGCCCGTCAACGTGACGTTGACGCTGTTCGTGCCGCCCGAACCGTTGCCACGCGTCGCGCTGGCCGGCGAGACGCTCGTCAGGGAGAACGCCGGCGAGGTGACCGTGAAGGCCGTCGTCGCCGTGCCGCCCGGGGTCGTGACACCCAAGGTACCCGCACCGGCGGCCGTGCCAATCGGCAAGGCGCAGGACGCGGTCACCTGACTGTCGCTGACCACGGTCACGGCGGTGCAGTTCACCGCCGCACCGGTCGTCGGGGTCACCGTCACGGCGGTCGCACCGGTCAGGTACGTGCCGTTGATCGTCACACTCGCGGTCGTGCCACGGTTCGCCGAGGTCGGCGTCGCGCTGGTGATGACCGGCGCTTGCGCCTGGACCAACACCGCCGCGGTGGCCGTGGCGGCACCCGTGCCCTGGATGTAACCCGCCGGCAGCGCCGTCGTTGCGGTGTTGTTGAACGAACCCAAGGTGGCGTTCGACTTGACCACACCGACAACCGTGAAGGTCACCGAGTCACCCGCCGCGACATCGATCAGACCACCGCCGGCCAAGGTCGGGGCAATGCTGGTCGTACCGCTGTTCGAGGCCGTCGCCGTACCCGACTTACAGCTCGAACCGTTGACGGTGTTGGCCGCACAGGTCCAGCTGACCGACGAGAACTGCGCCTGCGTCAGGGTGTCGGTCAGCTTGAGGCCGACGACATTGAGCGTGTCGCTGTTCGTCACGGTGATCGTGTACGTCACGTTGGAGCCACGGTAAACCGTCGCCGCCGCCGTCTTCGACACGTTCATCGCAATCGGGGTCGGCTGCAGTTCCATCGCGCCGATGTCCCAGCCCGCACCCTGACCACGCGGATTTCCGAAGAAGTCGTGGTTGGTGTAGGTCGAGGCATTCTGACCCGCATCGATCGCAGCCGAACCGCCCGCGATGGTGTACGAGCCGGCACGTGCCGCAACCGCCGGGGTGGCCACGATCGCAGACGGGGCAGCCGAAGCACCGGTCGGACGGGTCAGCGTGAGCGGACCGTAGACCATGTTGATCCAGTTGTTGCCTTCGTCCGTGGTCGCCACAGCCGAGATGTTGCTGAACGTGAACACAGGGAACGTGCCCGGTGCTTCCGACACGCCCGCCGGGGTCGAGTAACCCATGCAGGTGCCCGGATTCACGATACCGAGGTTCTGGGTGCAGATCTCCGGCGGCACTCGCGCACCGTTACAGAACTGACCCACGACCGGCGCCGACGTCGGGATGACGTTGGTCGGGTCGGCCACGTTCGTGGCGCTGGCGAACTGCGCATTCAGCAAGTCGCTGAAGATCGAGTTCTTGGCGCCGATCGCGATCGGACCCTGGTTGCCGTTGTTGAAGTTCGGCGTCAAGCCACCGCCCTGGAAGGCCACGTACGGGATGCTGGTGTAGCCAGCGCCCTTGTTGGTCAGCGTGAGCTTCGTGACGATACCGCCGTTGAGCGTGGCCGTCGCCGTTGCCTGCACGCAGGTCGTGCCGTTGATCGTGCAGCTCGGCGGATCGATCGCCACGGTCGGAACCGAGACGAAGCCGACACCGCCCGAGAGCAGGTTCAACGAGGCCACGCTGGCCGCACCGAACACCTCGTTCGAGAGCGTCACGGTCGGCGCGGTCGTGTAACCGGCGCCCGCGTTGGTGACCGTCGCTGCGGTCACCTTGCCACCCGTCACCGTCGCCGTCGCCGTCGCCTGGATGCAGGTGACGCCGTCAATGGTGCACGACGGTGCGCTCAGGGTCAGGGTCGGAGCGACCGAGTAGTTCGAACCCGCGGCCGTGACGGTAATACCCGTCACGCCCGTGATGGGGCTCGGACCCGCCACCGTGACCGTCGGCGCGGACGTGTAACCCGAACCACCGTTCGTCACGGTGAATCCGGTGACCACGCCACCCGAGATCGTCGCGGTAGCCGTCGCGCCCGTGCCGCCGCCGTTCGTCAGCGTCACGGTCGGTGCCGTCGTGTAACCCGCGCCGCCAGCGCCCAGCGTGATGCGAGTGACGTAGTTGCTCACAGTCACGGCCGGCGTACGGGTATAGCCCGCACCACCACTCGTGATCGTGGCGCCGGTCACCACACCACCGGAGACGATCGCCGTCGCGGTCGCCTGCTTACAGGTCGTGCCGTTCAGCGTGCAGCCGGTCGGCGCCGCAATCGTCAGCGTCGGCGCGGTCGTGTAGCCCGTGCCACCCGCCGTGACCGTCAGGGCGCTGATCGCCCCGCCGGTGCGCGTCGCCGTCAACGTCGCGCCGCTGGTGACGGTCGCCGTACCGGTGGCGGCCGTCGCACCCAGGGCGCCGATCGTTGTCGTGAACGTCGCGGAGCTCGACGCCGTCAAGTTCGCCGAGGCCACCGCGTCCATGGTGTAGCCACCATTGATGGTTGCCGCGTTGAACACGAGGGCGTGCGTACCCCACTGGTCCATACGAACGCCCACGTCCCAATACAGTTCGGGGTTCGGGAAGTCCGAGATCACGCCCGGCGCGTTCGGAGCAACGCACTGACCGGTCGAGGTCTGGTTCAGCGTCGGCAGCAAGGCCACGATGTTCTGCTCCGAGTACAGCGGGTTACCCGAGGCCGACAGACCGTTCGGGGTCTTCGAGCCCTGGTTCACAATCGGCTGGCCGGTGTTGTCCACGATCGCCACGTGGAACGCGCGGTTCTGCCAGAACATGGTGTTCACCACCTTCGGGAGGCTGACCAGCAAGCAACGGCCGTTCTTCAACGACGGGTCGCCCGTCGCATCCGTGCCGGTGCCGTAGCCGTAGCCCGGCGGGCAGGAGATGTCGCCCGTCTGAACCCACGAGCCCGTGGAGTCGTCGAAGTACTTCGCCATCGACGCCATCAGGTTCGGGGTGTTCTGCATGGTCACCAGACCCGCCGGCTGCGGCATGTGCGGCGTATTACCGCCGCTCGCGCAGTTCGGGTTCGGTGGCAGGAACACGTCCGACGTCGGGACACAGCCCGGCGGCGGCGATGCGCCCATCATCGCGCTCATCGTCTTGAAGAGCACACCGGCCGAGGCCGTGGTGTCGTTCGAGGCAATGGTGTTGTTGGCGACAACCACCTTCAACGCGTCCTGGATCGAGATACCGCCACCGTCCCAGCCGGCAACGTTGTTCGCAATGATGTTGTTGGTCAACGTCACGCCGTACCAGTATTCCGGGTTCTTCGGGAAGTTGCTGAGCTCGGAACCGTTGACCTGACGCAGACGGATACCACCGCCCGAGCCGTAGGCCGCACCGTTGCCGAGGATCAGGTTCGCATCGATCACGAGGTTATGACCCGTACCGAAGCCGAGGCCCGGCGGGCAGTCGCTGTCGGTCGAACCACCGCACTCCTGACCGTTCGGGAGCACGCGGTCTTCCTGGGCGCCCATGACGATGATGCCGCCACCGTCCACTTCGAGGGTCGGGTTGTTCGACTCGTTGAAGAGGATGAAGTTGTTGTGGATCGAGCCGTTCTCGCTGACGCCCATGTGCGCGATACCCGCGCCATCGCCGGCAGTGAGGTTGGCCGAGATCCAGTTGTGGTCGGCTTCGTAGTTGTCCGCGCCACCCGAGATCGTCAAGCCACCGGCACCCGACGGGACGTACGAGAACAGTGCGTCACCGATGGAAGCGTTGTTGATGATCTGGTTGTGGTGCACGCGCACGCCGTCTTCGAAGCGATACGGGATCGGCATACCAATCAGCGACGTACCGGCCGGGATCGGCGGGCACAGCGGAGCTGGCGTCAGACCCGTCGCGCCGCAGCTGACGTTGTCGAGCACGAAGGCCGGCGGAATTTCACCGTTACCGAGGTTGATGCCGCCCGCGAGGGTGCCGGCATTGGCCGCGATGCGGTTGTTCGCCACCTGGAGGTGGTGGTTCCAACCGTGGATGAAGATGCCACCGCCACCCTGCGAGCTGTTGTTGATCGTAAAGCCGTCGATGGACGACGGGTTGCAATCAAAGTTGCCCGTGTAGTAGTCGTGAATCGTGACGCCCGACGGGATCGTCGAGTTGCACTCGGCGCTCGCCCACGGATTCGCCAAGAGCGCGTCGCCCTGCGTGTTGGTGCTCAGATACTTCGCGCCGGCGGCATACGCGCCGCCGCCCTGGCTCTGGCCCCACGGATCGACGCTCGCAGCCGGCACGCCGGCCTGGTTCACACCACGGCCGACCACGGTGAAGCCCGCGCCTTCGTACGCACCCATCAGCGACGGCTCAATGATGAGCTGCATCAGGTTGCCGTTCGACGACGTATCCCAGCCGACGAAACCTTCGTACGGCAGGCGGTCAGCACGGAAGTACATGGCGGTCGGGCAGGTGTACTTGTTGGTCTCCGGATCGAAGGTGGTGTTACCCACGTTCGGGGCACCCTGCGTCGTGAGACCGAACAGACAGCTGATCTGACGGCGCCAGGAGGCAATCTTGGCGGCCGGCTGAGCGTCTGCGTTGACAAACACCAAGCCCGCGCCCACACCCTGCAAGCGCACCGGCTTCCACATGATCACGTTTTCGCGGTACGAGCCCGCTTCCACGATCAGGAGGTCGCCCGGCGATGCGTTGTCGATCGCGGTCTGCAGCGGCGTCGGGTAGATGTCGCCGAAGATGTGCGAGTCACGGCTCGGGGACGCGGGCGTGACGATCGTCGGCGCCTTGCCACCCAAGGTGACCGTGATGCCGTCGATCGACTGCTTACCGTTGCCCGAGACGATCACCACCTGACCACACAGCGACTGCGCCTGGCCGTGCTGCTGCACGACGCACGGCGGCACGCCGGACGGAATCGAGATGTTGATGGCCGTATCCGTCCACGAGTTGATCGTGGCGGTGACACAGCCCTTCGCGGTGTTACCGAAGTCAGACTCGCGGCACGCCGGACCCTGAATGTAGACCGCCGACGGCGTGACGCAACCGTTCGCACGGCTCGCGACGTCGCTGGCCTGGCAACGAGCGCCAAAGCCGTAGTGACGGACGATCGTCTTCTGGTTGTAGGGGAACGTGGACGCGTTCGGGCCGGTGTACACCGGGTTCTGAACGGTACGGTCGCCGTAGGCCTGCAGCGTGAGGGTCGCCGCGGCCTGAGCATTGCCCAGGGTCGCGGTCGCCGTCGCACCGCCGGTGCCCGCGAAGGACACGGTCGGCACCGAGGTGTAACCCGAGCCCGAAGCCGTCAAGGTCAGCGTATCCACAGCGAGCGACGCCGTTGCCGTCGCGCCCGTGCCGTTGCCACCCGTGAAGCCGACCGACGCGGTCGTGTAGCCCGAGCCGGCCGCCGTGACGTTGACCGAGTCAACGCCCGTGGTCCAGCCCGTCGTGTTCGCGCTCGTGACCGTCGTCGTGGTCGTCGGGAAGAGGAGCGTGTTCTGCAGCTTGAACTGCGTCGGCAGCGTGGAGTAGCAGCCACCCCCGGTCACCGTAATGCTCGCAACCTTACGGTTCGCGCCCGTGCCCGTGAAGTTGGCCGATGCAGTCGCGCCGTTCAGCAATAACGTCGCAGTGCCGTTAAACACGACATTCGGACCGCCCGTTCCGGTCGGCCAAGCGGCCGGGGTGTTCAGCGTGATCGTGTGCGAGGTGATACCCACGCAGGCGGTCGCGGTGGCACCCGTGCCGTCGCCCGTGATCGTTACCGTCGGGGCCGAGGTGTAGCCCGAGCCGCCGGCCGTCACATTGACCGAGCCGACACGCATCTGGGCCGTCGCGGTCGCACCCGTACCGCCGCCGCCCGTGATCGTGACGCTCGGCGCCGAGCTGTACGAACCGCGGTTGCCCACGGTCAGCGAGCCCACACCGGCGGTCGTCGGCGCCCACGGACCCACGTAGCCCGTGAAGTCAGCGCGCTTGATGACCGGGGTGCCGTCCGGATATTCCGCGTCCGGCAGGTTGTAGTGATCGGCAAACGCCTGCACCGGGGTGACCGGCGTATCCATGTACGCGTTCACGCCAGGCATATGCGGATGCTCGTAACAGAAGTTCGAGTACGCCGAGTTGTACGCCGGGTCGGTGATCATCGTGCCATAGGTCGGCGAGCCGACGTTACGGTCAAGGATCGGACCTGGGTCGTTCATGCAGGCGATGGACATCTGCGGAGCGAAGCCCGACGGATCCGGCGGGTTCACTTCCCAGCTCGACGGGAACAGACCGTTGTAGATACCCCACTGGTCAGCGTATACGCGGACCGTTTCGGTACCTTCGAAGTTACGCATACCGACCGGGAGGTTCGGCGGGCCGAACTTCTCACCGAAGGCCGGCGAGAACGGATCGAACTCCGACGCCATGTCATCCGACATCACGCCGTAGAAGCGACCGGCCTTGTGCGCCTTCGTGAACATGAAGAACATGGCATTCGCGCCCATCTGATCGGTGAGCTGAACTTCCTTACGGTCGCACAGCGGACGCGACGCACCGGCGAACGGTGCCGTCTGGTGCACGCCCGGGAAGAGCGACATGTAGTCCGGAACCACGCGCACGTCACCGACGCACGGCCACATCTGCTGACCGTCGAAGGTCGCAGCGGCACCGCGCGGCGTGATCGTCACGCCCAGGTTATTGGTCGGATCCACCGCGTTGTTCGGGTTGTAATGAGCGGCCACCGTGGCCTGGTCCGGCATGATGAACACCGCACCGAAGCCCGCGAACTGCTGCGTCACCGGCGCGATGAAGACGTCACCCATGAGGATGTTCTTGTCTTCTTCCTTGACGACTTCGTAGCCCGTCGGCGGCACGACTTCGACGACATAGTCGCCAGCCGGCAGCATCGGGTTACCGTCATCCGGGTTCGGCACGCAGATGGCGCAATTCGTCTGCGACGGACGGCCCGTGGTCGGGTTGCGGTCCGTAACCGACGGGAAGCTGTAGTGGCCGTCGTAGGTGGTCGGCTGAATCTGGTTCAGCTGCGACCAGCCGTCGAAGCACTTGAACTGCGCGTTGTAGGCGAGCTGATGCTTCGCCTGCGTCTGATCGCCATTACCCGAGTCGAGCCACATCTTCGAACCCTGCAGGGTCGCGAAGAAGCCGCTGGACGGGTCTTGGCCCGGGCAGTTCATGTTCGGAATGTAGCCGGCATTGGCCGTACCGAGCTGGGTCTGCAAGAGCGTACCGGTGCCGGTGCCGTCCGTGCGGAAGCCCTGCGAGTAGGCGTCAAAGCTTTCGGTCTTCAGCGTGTCGACCAGCGTCAGCGTCTCGGTGCCGTCCGCCGCAACACCCTTCTTATAGAGGTTGACGGTGGCGTTCGGGATACCCGGTTCCCACTGGTTCTGGACGAGCCAGGACGGGTCATCGAACGGACGGGTCGACGCATAGACGACCATACCCTTGATACCGCCGTTCTCGTGCGCGGCGTAGGGCTTGAAGCCGAAGTCAATGAAGCTGTGCTGGCCGAGCAGGCCCTGCCAACCTTCCATCAGCTCCGGCGGATCGATACGACCCGACGACAGACCCGTGGTGGGGCCCGACGAACCGGTGGTCGGATTGAAGTAGGTGCCGTTCTTGATCGAATCGCTCGCGAGCGAGCAGTCCGCATCCTGACAATAACGGGCACCCGGGACACGCAGCTCGACCGGGAGCGAGTTGAACTCGGTCGTGCCGGCCAAGAAGGCGGCCGTCTTCGAGCAGTGGCCGTTGCCACCGTACACCTGCTGGGCGATCGGCGAGCAGTCATCCGGACCGCCGGCGTCGTACACCACGTGCACGCCCGTCGACTTGTAACGCGCGTAATCCGGCTCAACGACGAGCCACGCCATCAGCGGGAACACTTCGTTCCAGGTGGCGTAGCCGTTTGCGTCGGTCTGGTTCTTGAACGCCATTTCACCGTCGCGGTAACGGATGTTCATCGGGATCAGCGCGAGGCCGGCTTCGAGGTCGTTGCCGTTCGCATCGCGGTCCGGAACACCGTTGCCGTTCGTATCAAGGTACGCACGGGTGTACAGGTTCGTACGCCACTGGGTTGCCGTCAGGACGACGTCCGTGTTGCCGTTCACCGTCAGCGACGACACGAGGCCGTCGAGCATGATGTCGTTCCACTCGTCGAACACCGCAACCTTATAGGTGCCGTTCGGCATGCCGGTGACCGACCAGTTGCCGGCGCCGTCACACTTCGCGAAGGCGATGTCTTCTTCGTCCGGGATACCGACCGAGACGTAGCAAGCGGTCCAGCCGAAGGCGTCGTAGGTGCCCGTGTCGTAGGTCCGCTCGTCCGGCGTACGGCTCATGTGGTTGCCGTGGACGTGACCGGTGATCGTGGACGTGCAGCTCAGACCACCGCCGTTCGGCGCCGGATCACAGAGACCCGTACCGGCCGAGTTGTGGCGACGATCGTTGATGATCTTCGGGTTCGCAAAACCGATCTGGACGTGGAAACCGCCCGGACCGAATTCTTGGAACTGACGCGGCTCACCCGGACGGATGAACGCTTCGTGCGGCTTACCGCCGTCGAGCGTGTTCGTCTGGAGCCATTCTTCGCCGCGCGCGATACGGTCCGCGTTCGGCATCGACTGCACCTCATAGAGGCCGCCCGGCAGGTTCATGATGACCGCCTGGCCTGCCAACGGCGAGAGCGTCTTGTGATCCGACTCGTATTCAGGGCAGGTGACGATCATGCCGGTGATGTTGTCGGGGTTCGACGTGATCGGGCACGAGTCGTTGCCGGTCATCGGATCGATCATGCCCGCCAGTGCGTTCGACAGCGGCTGGTTGAACATGTCGTAGGTCATCTGACCGACGTTGTCGGCCAACTGACCGGCTTGGTCGAGCAGGATGATCTGGAAGTCCGGGAGGCCGGGTTCGTTGTTCGCGAGAATGTCGACACCGCCGCCGGCATCGTTCTCACCGTTCAACGGGTAATCGTCCTCGTAGACCAACACCGAGATCTGGGCAGGCGGCAGCGGCGTTTCGATCATGTTGATCGTGACCGAGCGCTGAATCGGCGCACCCGTCGAGTCGAAGGCCGGCGGAATCTGCGCACCGCTCATGTTGTGACCGCACTTACCCGTGCCCGGCGCGAAGTCCGAGGGGTTCGGGCAATCCAGCGACAAGTCAAACTGGCGCATCTTGCCCGAGCACACACCGTTCGTCACAGTGCCTGCGCAAACCGGGCCACCGGCGCCGTTCAGCGTCGGGTTGATGCCATCGCCTGGCATGACCGAGATGAAGTAGTGCTTGTTCGGATCCAACACGACGTCGGCCGGCGAGAGTTGCGGCCGGCCGTGGGTGACCGGATCAACGGTGGTTGTGCAAATGCCATTGCCAACGGTGCAGGCCGCAGGCTGACCGAGCAGCGTCTGGCCGCCTTCGCAGGACAGTGTACCGACGCAACCGGTCGCGACGGTCGGCATACCGGCGCTGTGGAAGTTGTAGCCCAGCGCTTCAATCGGCAGCGGCGGGCACGGATGACCGTAGGAGTCGAGCGCCGGCGTACCGTCGGCATTGGTCGGCGTCTGGCCGTACGTGCCGTGATTGACCTGGCACTTCGGATCGTGGAAGAACGTGCGGTCTTCTTCAATGATCCAGCGGTAATCGGTGATTTCGCTCCAGCCGGTAACGCCCGCGTGCTTACCGTCCAGCAGGTGCACCTGCAGACCCGAGCCCTGCGGGAACGTGACCGTCACGGTCGCCGGCGAGGTCGCCGCGACCAACTGGCTGTTCAAGACGTTGTACGTGAAGGTATACGTACCCGGCGTCGATGCTTGCGCCGTGAACGAACCGTCGGGATTGACGGAAACCGTCATCGCCGTACCGGTCACTGCGATGGACGTCGGATCGACCTTGAGCACGCGACCCGCCGGGTCCGTGTCGTTCGCCAAGACGCCCGGCACAGAGACCGAGATCACTTTGGCATTGGTCGAAACGTAGCTGTCATTCTGCAGCGTCGGCGGACCCGAGAGGCTGCAGCCCGCCGCCGAGTGCGACGCGGCGTCACACTCGAGAATATTGGCGGTGTGCGTGACCGAGTTGTTGATCGCGAAGATGAACGAGCCACCGCACGCGCCCGTCGCGGGCGGGTTGTAGGTGAAGGTACCGTTCGAATTGAAATTCAGGGTCGCGCTGGCGGGCAGCGTCGAGCTCTGCAGGGTCGCGCCATTGGCGCCCTTCACGCCGGCAAGAACGCCAGCGTTCGCGTTGGCGACGACGAGCGGTGTGCCTGCCTGACAGAAGTACTGCTTATCCGTTGCGCCCGACAGCGTAATCGCCGAGGCCGCGCTGCCGACGCCCGTCGTGGCGCCGCCGGCGACACTCATGTACGCCTGCATACCGCCATCGCGCTGGCTGTTGGTCGTCAGACTCATCTGACGATCGAAAATCGGATACGTCGCGGCGGCGTAGTTGGCACCCGAGAGCTTCGGGCTGACGAAGACGTCGTGCGTCTTGCCGGCGGCCAGGAACACTTCGCTCTGAACGCGTGCGTTGCCCGGCAAAATGTTGCCGTCTTCCGCGATGATGTTCGACTTCAAACCGACGACGGTCGGTACGTGCATCTTCAAGCCGGCGTTCACGTAACGGACCAGCACTCGACCCGTGGTCGACGCGACCGATGCGCCCGGCGTGGCCGGCGGCAGGACCGAAGCCGTCGAGGCGGCGAGATTCGTGCGATCGAAGGAGACGCCGTTCACCAAGTAGTACCGCGGCGAGTAGTTCACTGCCGGCGGGTAGCAGGTGTGGACGGTTGCGTCACCGCATTGGCCCGTCAACCCACTCCAAGGCGCGGTCTCCGAGAAACCGACGGTGCGCACCGCGGTGTCGACCGCAATGTTCTGCACCGGATCAATTTCACTGAAGACGACCGGGACATCCGCGTCGTACTTATAGTTGATCGAACCGTTCGCCGGGTATGCCGCACTCTGCGACTTGTCGGTCACGACGAGCACGCCGTACAAACCCATCGGACCCTGGATCGACGGGTGCGTACCCGACTCGATCAAGTAGGTGCCGGGGCGCAAGGCGTTGAACGTGTACGTCGCCGAGCCGTTCGGCTGCGCTTCGGTCGTGAACGACTGCACGCGCGGCAACTGGCCCGGTGGCGTGTTCGTCGGCCCGCTGGCGACGACCGGCCAGGTCGTCTGCTGCGTGCCGTGCGTTGGGCTCGCCGCGGTGGTCGCCGTCGACCCTAAGCCGCCGCCCACTTGACCCACAATGACCAACGACGTCGGGATCCCGTTGCCGTTAAAGGTCAAATGGTTCGTGAGGTTGATCGTGAGGCTGCTGGTCTGCGACGTGTCGACCGTGACCACCACGGGCGACCAGTTGCTGCCGGCCCCCGCATTGGCGGCGGCACACGTAGCACCCGAGGCGCCCGCGTCGCTGCACGAGAGACCCCACATGGGCACGACCGCGCCGTCGGGCAAGGTCGTCGTCTTCGCAGACGCCGTTAAATTGACAGTACCCGCTTCCGCGGGTGCCGCCAGGGCGGAGAGTCCGCCCAGGAGCATGAGTGAAGTGGCGAGGCGCGACGTGAGTCGTGCTGCCTTTTTAAGGAAAGTGAGCATCGATGTACTCCTGGGCATCACAGCGATTCGTCAATCAAATAAGGACCATCCACGGCGGTGTAACGGGGGTCGACCAAGAGCATCGACATCATTCCGCCGGGGAAAATATTGGCCGTCGTAATTTCGCGCTCGTCATGTGAGTGCCACATGTACGCATACGAACTCACGCTATTCGAGTTCAGGACGGTGCCGAACGGCGGCAGCGGGGTTGCACCCGTTGCGCGAACGTTCGCGTCGCCACTGAAGTAAGCACTACCCGAATACCACGCGCCGTTCGTTACGACGTTCGGATCCGGAAGGGTCATCGGGCCGCCGCTGGCGACTTGACCGTTCGGGTTCTTTTCAAGGGCCTTGTTATGGTCGCCGCACCACTCGTAGTAGTTCGGCGCTGCCGGGGCGCTCGTGTAGTAGCCGTTCGCATCCGGAACACAGACGCTGGTATCGCCCGCGTAGCCGTGACCGTAGACGTCCCAGTTCAGGCCCTTGCCCGTCCAGTAGAACATCGAGTCGATGGCCATGCCAGGAACCGAGGCGGTGGTGAACGCGAGCGGTCCGGCGAGCTTGGTCGCGTCAGTGGCGGCGACGAGCAGGTTACCGTCGCGCCCGAGGACGCGCAGGTGGTTCGCGTGCTCGTGGAACGGATGCTGCAAGCGGCCCTGACCGATGATACGCAACAACAGGTTCTCGCCCGGGTGAACGTGCGGGTTCATATTGTACGGCTGGTTCGGGTACACCGACGCGTAGTTCGGATCGGCATCGTCCGGGAACGAACGTGCGTTGATCATGTAATACGACGGGATGTACGGCTCGGTGATGATATCCAGGCAGCCGGTTTCGCTCGTGCAGGCCGCGTTGGCAACGACTTGATCCGCCGCCTGAGTGTGGACCTTGACGTCCATTTCCGACAACTGGGCCAGATACTCGCGATCGTAGCAAGTCGAGGCGTGATCGTAAGCGTTCTTCGCCAAGCGGAAGTCCGTCTCGCCGTTAGCAGCGCGCGCACTGTCGTTGGTCGTGTTCGCGCAATTCGCCGGAACCGTATTCGGCAAGACGATCAATGCGCCCGACAGGCCCATTTCGACCTGAATCGCGCCCTGGGTACCGCTGTAGTACGAGTGCGTACCCGGCGTCGTCGCCACAAAGGTGTACGTCACGGTGTTGCAGCCCGGATTCGCCGTCGCATTGCAAGCTGCCGCATTCACGGCTTCCTGCACCAACACGCCCGGATGTCCGTTCGTCGACGTGACATCAAAGCCGGGGAAATAAATGGACGTGTTGCCCGCCGCGGCCGGCAGAGCGTTGGTGAGGTTCACCGTCACGGTGTCCCCTTCCTTCACGATCATCGTCGGCCCTGGCAGCTGCACCGAGGGGCAGCTGCTGATCGACGCCATCGAGGCAGGCAAGAAGTGGTCCGGTGCCGACGAGCAGCCGTAACCCCAGCTGTACACTCGAACGCCGTCCGGCTGATTGATCAGCGTCTCGCCAGCCGACAGATTAAAGGTCGGCGTCGACGGTGCGCCGGCAATGCCGGGCACCGCGGCGTGGGAGCCGATCGCGAGGATCGAGCCGATCGCCGCCGCAAGGCTGGCAACGACCCGTCCTGAAGGAAAATGCTTTTTCATAGCGCGCATCGCGGCTCTCCTGAGATTAGCTGCAAACCTTGGTCGTCGGGTCGACTGAATTACAGATATTCACTTCGGTCATCATGCCACCGAAGTTCTCTGCATCATTCGACAGTTCGTCCAAGTTAGGCGTGTAAATGTAGAACTTTGATCCGACGGACAGGCCCGTCGCGTCCAGAATCACGTCTGCCGACTCGCCACCGCCGATGGTGATCGAGTTCGTGCGGTACATCATGTTGTTGCCGGCGAGGTCACGCAGCATACGCGCGTGGTAGCCCACGACCGTCATCGGCACACCGAGCGACGCGAAGGTGTGGAACTCGGTGATGCTCAGGTTCGACAAGCGCAACAGTGCGCGGCCGTTGACCGGAATGTTGATGACCGTCGGCAGCGGCTGCGAGGTGTGCAGCGTACCGTCGGACGACTCCGTTTGCATCGGACCCGGCACCACGGTGCCATTCGCCTTGCCGGTGCATGCCGGCCAGGTTTCTGGGTTGTTCTTACCGCAGGTGTAGCCACCGACGGTGTCCGGGTAGCTACGGCCGTTGAGCAAGAAGTGCTTGTCCTTCATGCCGATGAAGTCTTCCGGATTGAAGGTCATGCCGACGAAGTGGAAGTTCGGGTCAAAACCCATCATCTGGATCGGGTATTCGACGTCGTAATAGGTCGAGCCGTCGCCGTCGTTGTATGCGTAGCCGCCGGTCGGCTTACGGGTCGCGCCGTTGTTCGTCGCGGGCAGCGGTGCCGAGCACAGGATATCCCCGCCACAACGCTTGCGAATCGGTTCGTAGGTGGCCCACTGGGCCGCCGTCGTCGGATTGGCAGTCGGGGCGGCCGAGGCTTCCCACTGCGCCAGTGCGGCGTACAGCGAGGTGCCAACCGCCACCTTGTTCTGGCGCGGACGCACATACAACTGACCGACCATGCCCATCTGCAAGTGCTCCGCCGGCGCAATGTGGCAGTGCCAGAAGTACGTACCGGCATCCGGTGCCAGGTAGTAGTAGCTGAAGCTCGCGCCAATGTTGATGGCGATCGACGCATCCGGCACGCCGTCGTAGAACGCCGACGCGTTCGGGTAGCCGTGGAAGTGAACGGTGTGCTGCTCGAACAAGTCGGGACGCATGATCATGCCGACGTTCGTGAGGGTCACGAAGAACTCATCGTCCTCATCAATGGCCATCAACGGCGCGGGCTGGCTGGCGTTCATGACGCCGACGTCCATGATCGGGCGCGCATCGACATGGCCGTCGATCAGCGTGCTGTCCCAAGCCCAATGAACGGTGCCGTCAACAAAATCGGCGGCGGTTCCGGTTGGACCCGTCGGGACGGTGGTGCCCACCGTGACCGCTGACGTGCCCGATACCGTCGCGCGGTAGATGTTGGCGCCGTTTCGGATGTAGGTGCCGGCCGTATAAACGTTGCCCGACGCCCAAGGATCCACGTTGTAATCGGCCGTCACGCCGATCGCACCGTTAAAGGCGAAACCGGACTGCGGCTGACCCACGAGATTGCTCGGCGAGCCGGTTTCCGGACCGAAAGCGGTGTTGAACACGCTTTGGAGCTCGGTACCCGGCTGGCCTTTGTAAATGTCCGACAGACCCGACAGCGGCCCGAAGCCGAACAGGTACAGCTGCGTGCCGTCACCCATCGTGACGTAACCGTCGCCACCGGAGACCTGCTGGCACTTAATGCCGTTGCCGTCCGGGTGCATCGTCGTAGACGCCGGGCACTGGACCCGGAAGTTCTGAGCCTCAACGCCGACAGCGGCGAAAAGGAGCCCAAGGGCGGGCAGCAGTCGAACCAAGCGTGAAACGCTCAACATGTCGCATCCTCCGAGAACGCGCGGAAGGGGCCGTTCGTCACCGCACCCTGTGGGGTACGCATCGAGACGAAGACCTGGGCCATCGAACGAGGGTTATTTTTCATAAGGGTTACCGGGCCGCCGACGTCATTTTTGACAGGGGCAGCTCGGCCATGAGCTGATCCACCGTCGCAAAGCCGTCGAACCGCACCCAACGCGACTCGGCGGTTGGCCGCACGAGAATGGCTGGGGAGTGATTCATCTTGTTCCCGCGATAGACATCGAACGCTCGCTGAGCCGTTTGGCTCGCGGCGAGGGTGCCGGTGTAATGGCGCCACTCCGGACCCGCGTGGAACGTCTGCGCGTATTCTGCGAGACGAGTCGGCGTGTCCTGTTCGGGATCGATCGAGATCGACAGGATGTTGACCTGATCGCGGGCAGCACCCAATCGCGACTGAAGTTGCGAGAGGGTCTGACTCGTGAGAGGACAAACGGACGTACAGCTGGTGTAAATGAAGGCGAGGACGACAGGGCGATCGCCCGCGAGTTCGTCACGCAGCGTTACCGACCGGCCGTCATCTCGGACGAGATGCACGGACGGAACCGGGTAGGACGCTTCGGAACGACGCACAGGCGCTGGCGCTTCCATCATCTGGTGGTGATGCGCATGCGGATCGGCCTCCACGGGCTCATCCGCACGAACACCGGCGCAGAAAAGCGCCAGCCATGCGGCCGATACCATGAGTGCGAAATTCCGTATGCCCATCATCCCTTCCCTCTCCTTCATTCCCTGCGAGCAGGCGTCGCCAGAGGCAGACACCCTTTCACCCTTGCTACGTTGCGCCGACCGAGTCACGTAGGACATCAGGTCGACTTCTCTTTTTTCTCTGGACCGTATGGGGGTTTACCCTACCCGGGGCGGATTTCCCGCTCCGAGTGAAGCCATTATGGAAGCGTCTGAGGGCTTGCAACTGCTTGAGCCGGCGGGAATTTGATTTCTGTGACGTCAGTCACGAGAAGCCGTGTCGACGACCGATCAACAGCAGATCAAAAGTGTGAGACGCCTCACAGATTTGTCCTGTACAGCGCCCCGGATGCGCCATTCGCCGCTGGGTAGGGTGGGTGTCGCGCAAATCTTGCGCTCAGAAGGCCCTCGTCCGGAGGCACCGAATCGGTGCCCTACCCCATTAGCGACGCGGAACGCCGAAGACGGACGGACCGTACTTTGGGAGTTTGGCGTTCGGGTCGTAAACAAAGCGCCAACCCGTGTAATTGGTGGCCTTATCGAAGTCGATGTCGTCTTCGTCGAACCCGGCCACCTTGATCGGTGTTTTCGCCGACGGACTTGCAACGCCCATCACGCCGCCGTCCGGGGCCTTGATGTCCGTCCAGTCGGGTTGCCCGGTCATGGGGTCCGGATAGAGGGTGCGCAAATAATGCTCGGGCACGGTACCGGTCGGATCCGCCAACAGCGCGGGGAGACTCGGGGGATACCGTCCGTGCTTGCGGTAGTAGCCTTCGATCGCGTCACGGTAGGCATGACCGACCCAGAGCAGCTGCTGCTCATTGTCACGTTGAATGGCACTGCTGAGCAATTGCGCGGCCAGGGCGAGCGATAGCCCGATCAGCGTCACCAAAATCAGCACGCCAAAATAGGTAATACCCGCCGCTGCAGCCCGTCGGCTACCAGACCGCATACGGGACGCCATTCTGGCCAGTACCCTCGGCGCCGCTCTTCACGTCTTTCACCCCAGGGTTTTCCGGTTCGTCCGATGGGACCGAAACCCAGTGCTCGTTATCATTCGTAAACGGGTCCACGGGGATCGCGCGCAAGTAGTGATCTGCCACCAACGCTTGCAGCGTTTCCGGATAGTGGCCCTTATCGCCGGAGTAGCGATCAATTTGTTCCCGCATCGTCGACAAATCCTGCCGAAGTACGGTTTCTTTCGAGCGTTCCAGGGACTTGAAGTAGCGGGGAACGGCGATCGTCAGCAGCGTGGCGATGATGGCCATGACGACCAACAGCTCAAGCAGGGTGAAACCGCGGGTCTTCTTACCATTCACTGTACGGCACTCCGTTCAAGCCGATCTTCGAAGACGTTGAGTGAACGTCATAAACATCGTCCCCGGGTGCAGGAGCATCCGGAGGACTCGCGTACGAACGCAACGCCCAGGTGTCGGCGGCGGGTGTCGTCATATCCGGCCAGAACGGGTCACGCGGGACGGCCCGAAGGAAATAAATCTTGACGCCGTCCTTGGGGCTGCGCGCATCGTCCACGCCATCCACCAACGTCTGCAAGTCCGGCGGATAGCCGGACTGGTCCACATCTTTCTTAATGTGCCCGGTGTCCGACGCCTTCTTGTAGGCGTCGATGGCGGATCGAATCGTCCGCAGTGAATCGCGCAGCTGCGACTCGCGCTCGCGCTGATACATCAGCTGCGCGGACGGCAATACCGCAGTCGCCAACAGCGCCATGATCGCGAGCGTGATCACGAGCTCTATGATCGTGAATCCCCGGGATCGGGCCGGCAGCACCCAGCGGCCTGAAGCGACACTCATATATATATGTCAGTCTGGTTACGGCGTTGCTGCAATGGCCAACGGAGTTGCCTGGGTCGCGGCCAAGGCGCCGCCGTCTTCACCCATCAGCACGACCTGGGTCGCCACCGTAATCGTCGGACGAGCCGTCACCACCTTAAAGCGCACGTTGAGAAGGCTCCCGCTCGCACCCACCTGCGTGCCGCTCGAGTCCATTTGGATACCGCCAGAGCGCACGTCGACCTTACCGTCCGGCGCCACGTCGCCGGCATCGGCCGACACGACTTGCAACGCCGTGGGATCGAAGCGCAACTGCGTGCGCGCTTTGCCCACACCGATGGCGCCATCGAGGCGCACCGATACATTGACCTCGTCGCCCACTTTGGCGGTCGTCGGACCGTCGAGCGTCACGCGCGCCTTACCGTCGGCTGCGGCCTTTGGCTCGACCGGCGCCGCCTTCGCATCGGCTGGAGCGGTCTCTTTAGCCGCCGAATCCGCCGATTTCGTCGCGTCTCCGGCGGCCGTCGCGGCATCAGCGCCCGCGGCAGGCGCCGGGGCCTGCAGGGCGACGCCCGCGTCGATACGCTGCGGCACCGCGCGGGGCGCTGCATTCGCGATCGGTGTGTTGGCGGGCGCCGTCATGATCGACACCCCACCCGCCGCCGCTGCGGAAGACGGCGCATTCGTATTCGCCGGCGCATCCGTGCTGTGCAAGTTAGAGAACGGTGCCGACCGCGTCTGCGCTTCCGTTCCGTACCAGAACTCGGTCGCATCGACCGTTGGACGGGTCTGTGCGCGAATAATATGCGGGGTGATCGAGAGAATGATTTCACTCTTGCTACGGTTGGTACCGTTGGAACCGAACAAGCGTCCGAGAATCGGCAAGTCACCGAGGCCGGGGATGTGCGACGAACTCTTCTGATCGCTGTCCGTAATCAAACCCGCAAGAATCTGCGTCTCGCCGTCTTTGAGTTCCAGCGTCGTCGTCGCGTTCCGTGTACCGATTTGATACACGTGCGTTTGTCCGCCGCTGCCCGTCGCGACATCGAATTCTTTGACGATCGATGACACCTCTAGACCCATCTTAATCTGCACGTTGCCGTCCAGATGGATGGTCGGCGTCACGTCCAAATTCAGGCCGACTTCAAGGTACTGCACGCTGCTGGTGGAATACGTGCCGCCACTGGTCGCGGACGCGCCTGACGTCACCACCGGCACGCGATCGCCGATCATGATTTTCGCTTTTTCTTTGTTCTTCGCGCGGATACGCGGGCTCGAGAGCACGTTGGTCTGCCCGGTGGTCTTCAGGAGATCCACGCCGGCCGACAACTGCGAGACAGTGATCGTGTTCTTGCTTTGGCCGAGGTAATCCGCGATGTGCATCGACGTGCCGGACGTCGACGTCGTGACCGTCGTGCCGGTCGATGCGGTGCTGGTGGGCAACGGATTCGGCGTAAAGGTGGCTGCCGACGGATAACGGATGCCCAATTGATCCAGCAGCGTATTCGCGGCTTCAAGGACCTCCACCTCGAGAATAACCTCCGGTTCGGCCACATCAATGGACGACACCAGTTTCTCGGCCATGCGGATGTGCTCGGGCGTATCGCGCATGACGACGAGATTGGCGCGCTCGTCGACGAACAGCGTCTTGGAGCCCAAGACGGTCTTCAGCAGGTTTTCGACGTCCTTGACGGCCGCATTCGCCAGATAGAAGGAATGAACGATTTCTTCTTGGTATTCCTTCTGCTTCGTCGGCGTCGCTGGGTAGATCAGAACCATGTTATCGGCCAGGATCTGCTTGGCGAGCTGGTTTTGCGCAAGAATGAGATCGATCGCCGATTCCACGGGAACGCCGGTGACGAAAATTGTCGTCTTACCGTCGCTCTTCACGTCTTTATCAAAAATAAAGTTCAGGCCCGTCTGACGCGCTAAGACTTCAAAGACCATTTTGGTTTGCGCATCGCGGAACTGTAGCGTCACCGCGCGGCTATCTTTGGTCTTGAGAACCGGAACCGCACTGACTGGGCCGCGCGTGCTCTGCAATTTGGCGAGCAGCGTCTGCGCCGGGACGAATCCAGCGTCTTCTTCCAATACCGCTCGCAGCTCAATCTCGGCGCCGTCCATATCCTTCTTATCAAAGAGCTTCTGCGCGCGAGCAACGCGATCGGCGTGTGCCATGTCCGCAGACACCTGGGCCAAACCCGTTTTAGCGCGGGGATTGGACGGGTCTATTTTCAAGATACGTCGATACGTCTGCTCCACCGCCTCCGTGTCACCCTTCGCACGAGCAACGTCGGCCTGAGACAGCAGCGTCTGGACGGATCGCTCCGTTCTGGACAGCAAGTCCATACGATAAATGAGGTTGTTCGGGTCCCGACGAACCGCATCACCGAGTTTGGCAACGCCGGTCTCGTAATCCCCGGTCTCAAAGGCTTTAACACCTTCTCGATGCAGAGAATCGGCGGCACAGCCCGCGAGGAATACAACGCACACCAGCGTTAGGGCACGAATAGCAAGAGACTTCACTGTACGACTCCGGCCGGCAGCGTCTGCCGAATGTTGAGCGGCAAGTAATTAAACACGAGCTGACCACCTTCCACTTTTTCGAAAAGGAGGACACCGTCAAGTTTGTCACCGACATGAGCGTCGATGACTCGATCACCGCGAGCAAGAAAATAGGTAGCGCGTTCGCCGCTGGGCGTGTAGCTGCCGACATAGGTATAAGCGAGTGGCGGCGCTGTCGGCGCTGCCGGCGCTTCCTCGGCCGGCGGTGGTGGTGGCGGTGGCGCCACGTACCAAGAGTGTGGCGCGAACATTTCCGACGCCTGCGTCGACGCAGCGACGCGCCCCGACGCCACGAGCGACGCGGGAGCCGCCGTCTTCGCCGCCTTGGCACGGGCTAACGCGCGTGCCTTGGCGACGGCGCGCGCGCGTGCGTCGGCGAGTCCCGCCGCCGCTTGCCGTTGCGCTTCCTGCTTCGCCGAGTGATAGAGATACGCCCCACCTGCGAGCAAGAGGAGACCGAGGAGTGCCACGCCAACGCGCAGGCGATTGGACCGAACCGCCGTGGCGGCGCGATGGACGACCATGGCAACTGGGTGACTCATGGGTTACCCCGCGTAAACAAGGTCAGTCGGATATTCGCTTCGACAAGACCGTCGGCGATCGTTTTGCGTTCGATGGCCAATTCTCCCATCGACGCAGACGGCACAGCCACCATCACCTTGTCGATGAACGTACGAATGGCCGAATACGAGCCCGAAACCGGAAACGAGACGTTATAGCGCGTGATCGCCCCGGTGCGCGTAGCGGCGATGTCGTATTTGCCCGAGTCGATGGAAAGCCCCGCTTCGTCGGCTTGCGCCAGTATCGTGCGCATCGTTTTCGGGACATCGGTCCGCACCGGCAGCGATTCCAGCAAGCGCCGTGGGTCGTCTTGCGGAATGACATTGCCTCGGCTGGCACGCTCAGCCGCCGCCGCCTTCGCCTGAGCCAAATCTGCGCGCAGCGTGTGCACATCGTCGACTAACGGAAGATGCGTCGAAAAGAGGAATACGAGAGCGGCGGCCAGCAGCGCGATGCCAATGAGACCTTGGCGACCGGTGCGACGTATCGACCAGGTCACCGTGGGAATCCACTCGTGCGACAGACGATGGCCGACCGTCGTTGCCTGACCGTCAATGACGTCCCGATGGACCACGGGCGGTACCGGCGTTGCGTCAGGGGTGGCCATCGGCGCCTTATGCGGCACCGGCGTCAGGATATCGCTCATGTGCGCCACTCCGCGGACAGCTTGATGCGGATCGGATGCTCCGGATCGTCCTTACGACGCTCGTGACTTTCCAGCATCGGATACTTCAGCAAACGGCTCTGCTGTAAGCGCTCCAACAACTGCAGCGCATCGCCCAGTGTGCGGACTTCCGCCACAATGCGAACCGAGTGCTTGGCAGGATCGGGCGCGATACTCAGTATCGACACCTTTTCAGCCATATCGTGGTTTGCCGCCTCGAGCTCATTCAGCAGAGGAGTCCACGGCACCATCAAGTCATGTTGGACCGTTGCCAGTTCGGCCACCAACTTCGTGTCCGTGATGGGCGCGCTGTGCTTGATACGCGGCAGCGCATCCAGGCGCGCCTCGATGCTGTCGCGTTGCTGCTGGACATTCGCGAAGGCGAGTCCAAGAGCCACGACGGCGGCAAGGCCTACGAGCAGCAGGCCCATACCCGTCGCGCGAGCCTCGTGTACGGGCGCGACAAAATCCATCTGCACACTGCGTGGGTGCTTCATGCGACCACCCGCCGCAAGAGATTCAGCATCGGCATCCCTTCCTGACTCCCATCGGGCTCCAACCATTCGAGCTCCGGCAACGCGCGACGGCCATCCGCACGCATTGAGATCGGGGCATCGATAAACAGGGGCGCGGAGCCAATGTTCGTTTCGGTATAGCGGCCGAAGGCGCGCAGTCGTTGCAGCTCCACCGTCCAATCGGAGGAGAGACGCACTGTGTGCACACGGCGCCAGTCGCCGTTGACGACTTGGACCGCTGCCAATGTTCCGGTATCCACACTGACGAACCACGCTTCCGCCGACGGCAAGCGATCGCGCCACGCATTAAACGAGACGACCAATTGCGGCTGCAGCGAGACCAGCGTCAGTTGGGCAGCCGCCAGGACGTCTTCGAGCTCCGTTCGAAGTGGCGTTGGGGTTGCACAGACCAAGTACGGTCGTCCGGGTGGAACATCGGTGAGCGTGATCGTCCAGTCAGACAACGTGTCGCCGAACTGGTCGGACAGCACGTACCGAGCATGACTGAGGCGCCCGTCGGCATCGAGCGCGACCGCCGGGGCCGGCACGATGCCGTATCGAACCCAGGCATCCGCCAGCACGACACGTGCATTGGCATTCTGCCACTGAGAGTCCGCAATCAGTTCCGCGAGGCGTGCAAACGCCGCCTGCGGATTGCCAGTCTGCGCACCATCGATGGTCGCCTCTACCGTGGCCGACACTCGAGGCCGCAGGCCTTTGCTGATACGGGCCAAGGCGACCCGATGCGGCGCGATATACGCGACGACTTCGTCACGCCATAGCGGTAACACGGTTCGCCTCCAGGAGAGTGGTTTTGCCTTCGCGTACAAGCTCCAGCGCAACAGTTCGCATGAGTTTCGAACCGCCCGCCTCTGCCAGTTCTTTGAGCTTGCGAGCCGGCGCCCGGGCCACGATGGCCTCGCGCAATTCGTCGGTCAAGACGAGCAACTCACCGATCGCTTTGCGGCCTTTGTAACCGGTACCGCGACAATGCGCGCATCCTTTGCCCAAGCGGAATTGCCAATGAGCGACGTCGCTGGCACGAAGGCCTGCGCGCGAAATCATTTCGGGTGTCGGCTGAGTGGGCTCGGCACACTGTTCGCACACGACACGGATGAGGCGCTGCGCCATGATGCCATTCAGCGCGGAGACGAAGGCATACGGATCGACTTCCATGTGGGCAAATCGACCCAGCACGTCGAAGACGTTGTTGGCGTGAACTGTGGTGAAAACCAAGTGGCCCGTGAGCGCCGATTGAATCGCAATCTGTGCGGTTTCAGGGTCACGGATTTCACCGACCATGATCTTGTCAGGGTCGTGACGCAAGACAGAACGGAGGCCGCGCGCGAACGTCAGACCCTTCTTCTCATTCACCGGAATCTGCAGCACGCCCGCCAATTGATACTCGACCGGATCTTCAATCGTGATGATTTTGTCTTGGCCGGTATTCGTTTCCGAAATTGCCGCGTACAAGGTCGTCGTCTTACCCGAACCGGTGGGCCCGGTCACGAGAAGCATGCCGTAAGGCAGATTCGAGAGTCGGCGCAGCCGGTCGACGACGTCGGCATCAAAGCCAAGACCGTCAAGCCGAAGGCCCTGGAGTTCGTCCGTCAGCGTTTGCTTATCCAAGATACGCAGCACGGCGTCCTCGCCGTGGACGCTCGGAATGATCGAGACGCGGAAATCGATGGGTCGTCCCTTCAGGGCCAACTTAAAACGACCGTCCTGCGGCACACGGCGTTCGGCGATATCAAGCTCACTCATGACCTTGATACGAGAGATCACCTGCTCGCACAGATCCGCGCCACCCAGCGACGCCACGTGAATCAAAACGCCGTCGACGCGGTAGCGGACCGCCAAACCCGACGGACGTGTTTCCAAGTGGATATCGCTGGCACCGGCTTTGAGCGCGTCGTAAACGGTCGAGTGAACCAGCTTCACGATCGGACTGGAGTCACTCGAAATCGTCGCTAATGACAGGTTTTCAACGTCATCCGCATCCGCGCTGCCGTCGCCGTCGGACATGCCGGCGACATCCATCGCACGCATATCTTGTTCGTGGCGAGCGATGAACGCCGCGATGGCATCACTGGAGGCTAACGTCCAGACGAGCGGTGCGTGCACGCGAACTTCGACCCACCCTCGCACGCTCATGTCGAACGGGTCGGAGGTGACGGCCACGAGGTCAGCACCGCGACGCACGACCACCGTGCCGCGGCGGGAGGCGTCGGTCGGACCGAGGATGTCGAACGCCGGCGGGAGTTCGAGCAGTGCCGGCCCCTCAATGACCGGGTAATTCAATTTCGCGCCGAGCGCTCGGGCCAACACATCGCCGGTTAGGCCCGTCTGGTCCGCCAAGCGCACGAGGGGCGATCGTCCATCGGAACCGCTCAGGGCGAGACGAATGGCCTCGTCCGAGAGGTCCACCGGTGCGAGCGCTGTGGGCGCGGGACGCAGGTCAATCACGGCCGCGTTCATCGAATACTCCCGGCGAGTTCAAAGATCGGAAAATACATCAGCACGACGATGCCGCCGATCACAAGACCAATAACCGCCATCATTGCCGGCTCGATGAGGCGCGTCGCCACATCCACAAAGCGCGACAACTCGTCGTCGTAGAAAGCGGCAATGCGCTCCATCATTTCACCCATGTTGCCGCTGCGCTCGCCGACGCGCAGCATGCGCTCGGCCACAGCGGTCGTGAGACCTTCTTGTGCCAATGCTTCGGTCAATGAGCGACCTTCTCGCACGGACTTCGTCGCCGCCACAAGGCGCGGTTGCGCGCTGGCGGCGAGCAGCCCGCGGGTCATGTCAAAGGCCGTCACGACGGGAATGCCGCCGCGAATCAGCATGCCGACCGTTCGGTAGAGACGCGCTAATTGGTAAGTCTGCATCTGCCGCCCGATCGCCGGGATGCGCAGGATTGATCGGCCGACCGCGGCGCGGAACGACGGCTGGGACACAAAATAGCCCACCACCACGACGAACGCTAAAAAGCCGACGAGCACAGCCATGCCGTGGGCTTCCAGCAGCTTGCCCCACTGCATGAGAATACGGGAGGCCAATGGCAACTCTCCGCCAATTTCTTCGTAGACGCTGCTAAAGCGCGGTACGACGTAGGCCACGAGAAACAAGACGACGAGCAAGCCGGCGCTGAGCAGCACGGCGGGATAGATAGACGCATTGATCAAGCGCTTCTTCAACACATTGATCTGTTCTTGATAGGCCACAAAACGTCGCAGCGCCTCAGAGATCGCGCCACTGCGTTCGCTGGCCCGCACCGTCGCCACAAACAGGGCTGGAAAGGTGCTTGGAAATTCGCCCAAGGCGACGGACAAACTTTGGCCTTCGAACAGACGACGACGCAGACCTTCCAAGACCGAGCGTACTGATTCGTCGCGCTCCTTCTCAGTGAGCGCGTCAATCGCTTCGACGAGGGTTAAACCGGCTTCTAGCAAAGCCACCAATTCATTGGAGAACGGCACCAACGCCAACTTCGCGCGGCCACCCCGACGTAATCGGGATGCCTCCAGTCGAAGCACGCGCAAGCCGCGGGCCGTGGCCTGGCGCCGCGCATCTGCTTCGTCCATGGCGTCGATCTCTGCGACCGTGACCGCGTTGGACGAGTCCAGCGATGTGACCTTAAAGCGCATGGCTTACCAGTTCACGATATCCGCGTCTTCGCCCGTACCACCCTCGCGACCGTCCTTGCCGTAGGACAGCAAGTCGTATTCGCCATGGGTGCCGGGCTGGGTGTACACATACGGACGACCCCACGGGTCGGCCGGAATGCCCTTGCGGAGGTAGGGACCGGCCCAATTCGCTTCGCTGCTGGGCGCGGCGACGAGCGCCTGCAAGCCCTCTTCGGTCGACGGGTAGTGGCCAACGTCCAATCGATACTGATCCAGGGCTTTTTCCAGGGAGTCGATCTGCGCCTTCGCGACCTTAACCTGCGATTTGCCGACTTGGGCGAAATACCGCGGCGCGACGAGGCCGGCGAGCAGGCCAATGATGACCATGACCACCAACAACTCGAGCAGGGTAAAGCCCCGCATCAGCGATCGATTTGAACGATTCATACCCACGAAAGCACTCCTTTCCCTTTGAGATCCGGCAGTTGGCTTCCCAACAGCGCCGATCCAACGGCGATCAAGACGATGACTCAGCCTGCGCGGAGTCACGCCGTTAGAAGAGGAGTAGGCATAGGCCTTATATGCGGAACGCACTCCCACCGACGGCAGGAGGCACTCTAGCAAACTGACATAATGCAACCGTGATCCGTGTCACGGTCCCGATCAGTTCACCATTCCGTGGGTGGACGGGATCCGATGGATGGCCAATGGCCATTCCAAGCGAACGGCCGTCCCGGCGCCTGGCGCCGACTCGATACGGTACTGACCACCGAGGCGCTCCGTGCGCTCCCGCAGACCGCGCAACCCCCGGGACTCCCGAGCCGGCATTCCGACCGACGTCGGCCGACCCGGCTCGAAGCCCGCGCCGTCGTCCGTGACCACCACGGCCAAACGACCGCTTTCCAGGCCCATTTCGACCCGCACGCGCTGGGCATGGGCATGACGGGCCACGTTATTCAGCAATTCCTGCACCGACCGGAACACGTCGATGCCGAGGGTATCGGGGATCTGCGTATCGTCGACCTCGATCTCCGTCGTGAGATCCACGCCGGTGTAAATCTCGTTCCATTCGCGACACAGGTACCGGACGGCGGAGGCCGCGCCCAGGTCATCCAGTACCGCGGGGCGCAGGTTCATGGAAATATTGCGGACATCGACGAGTACTTCCCGCACACGCCGGGCGCCGGTTTCCAGTAGCTTTGCGGCCTCCGTGGGCCGGTCCCGCTCCATCAGCACTTGGGCGTTTTCCAGCGAATACTTAATTGCCGTCAGCGACTGCCCGACCGAATCGTGCAGGTCCTGCGCGATCCGCTTCCGCTCCAATTCCTGGGCATCCACCAATTGATTGGACAATTCGGCGAGGTCGCGCTGCGAACGCAGCAGCGAGGTCTCCGATTCGCGGCGACGACTGATCTCGTCGCGCAGGGTCCGATTCGCCTCGGTCAGTTCCTGAGTGCGGGCGCGCACGCGCTCCTCCAAGGACTGATTCAAGAACATCAACTCCCGCTCGGCGGCTCTCAGGGGGGACATGTCGTACACGATGCACGCGATGCGGGGCGGCTCAGACACGCCGCTCCAAGCATCATGGCCGCTCGAGGCATACCGAAACTCAATCTGCAGATCGCGCGCGAGCGTATCGTCGAAGAGTTCGAATTTAGATTCTTTCTGATTTCCCAGCGATTGGACCGCATCGTCGATCGCTGCGCGCAAGGCACAACCACGGCGGGTGCATGCGGAGTGCAACAGCGCGTGCAGATCGCGACCGATGGCCTCTCGAACGGGCACCCCGACCCAGCGCTCGACAGCGCGATTGGCGCGCACGATGCGTTGGCGATGATCGAGAACCGCCACAATAGCGTCCACCGAATCGGCCGTCGCTTCCCACTCGACTTTGGCGTTGTAAACGCGGGAGATGGTCACGGCGCGCTCGCTGTCGCCTGCCGATACACTGATTCCGGCTGCAATCAACCGCCGCACCGCTTCCACCGCCGCACGACGCGTCGCCGCATCGGAACCGGTCGGTGGCACTAAAAAGAGCAGCACGTAATTTCCCACACCCTGATCGGGCACGGCCGCACACAACGCTTCGAGCGCTGTGATCGGCAGACCGTGGGTCGTGTCAGCGGTGCCGCGCGTATAAGCGTTACGCACGTGCACGCGATCCGGGGCGCTCAAGGCATCCGCGAGCAGCGGTACGTCACGCACGCCCACCGCACGTTGCGTCCAGGCATTCGGCACGTTCGCACCGGCCACCACCCGAGCCGTTTGATGACTGGGATCGCGCTCAAACACCAAGGCCGACGAAGACGGGAATTTTTGTACGAGTTGTTCGCACAGCGCGTCCGCAATCGCCCGCGGCGTCACAGCAAGTGCACACGCATCGGCGAATCCAGCGATCAGTGACAGTATCGGCTCCACGCGCGCACCCTCAATTCCATAGCTTTCACAACGATCCAAACACATTGTGTCAGCCATTTGACGGGCCAACCATGCGTCGGTTCCCGCGTTACGGGTGTCGGGATGCCTACTTATGAGGTAGGGTTTACCCTCGATCAGCCGCTCTGCGTGAGAAACCGCCGATAGAGCCGGAGTACCGTGGGAACGTACGCTTGCGTTTCAGCGTACGGCGGAATGTGGCGCCCGTGGCGTTCCACCGCGGCTTCGCCCGCGTTATACGCCGCCAGCGCCAACTCTAAATTGTTATCGAAACGGCGCAGCAGATCGTGAAGGTAGCGAGCCCCGCCATCAACGTTCGCGGCGGGGTCGAACGGATTCGACACTCCGTAGCGCTTCGCCGTATCGGGGTGCAATTGCATCAGGCCCTGCGCGCCGGCGCGCGAAACCGCGTTCGGATCGAACGCAGATTCGGCAGCAATCACGGCTCTTAACAGCGCGGGTTGAACGGCAGTGCGTTGAGCGGTGAGATCAATCATGGACGAGAACGCGTGCGCGCGCTCCTTCCAGCTCCCCGCTCTTTCGACCGACATAGCCACGCGATCATCGCCGGTCTTTTGAAACAGCACGAACCGCGTGTCGTCGGGCACGTTCGTGTAATGAGTCACGCCATCGTCATCGACGAAGCTGTATATATCCGCTCTCGCAACGCCGGCAACGCAAAGGCACAGCAACGCTGCGCATCGCATCGTGACGGATAAAAAAGAAGCGGTCATATGAATCTGATTCTCATTAACAACAGTGCGTACTGGACGATTCGTGCGGAATCTCAGGTTTTATTCTGCGCCGACTTGGTTCCTGTCTGCACTGATTCCTGCGGAAAACGTTACCCGCATCTCAATTTCGGATACGTAGAGTCTGTTTATGTTCAATCGCCTGAACAGTAGGTTCAGCACTACTACACTTTACGTGTGGGTCGGGTAACACCGTATTTTGGGTGCTACCGAGTGACCCGCGCGACGTGAGGTTATGTTATGGCTGCTGAATTTCGAGCGGTAAATCCGCCGACCGAATCGAGTCCTGCGGGCGTTATCCCACGCCGCGTATTTCTCGTGGATGACCACGCTATTTTGCGTGAAGGCATCACCGCACTCTTAGCACTGGAAGCGGATTTCGACGTCGTCGGTCATGCGGGCTCTGTCGCGGAAGCCATCAGTAAGGCACCCGATCTACGTCCGGATCTCATCATTACGGATCTGTCGATGCCGGGCGCCGCCGGCGTGCAGGGCATTGTGGAATTACGTCGACACTGCCCATGGGCACGCATTGCGGTGCTGACCGTGCACAACACGGAAGAACACATCCGCGCAGCACTCGCGGCCGGTGCCGATGGCTATATCGTGAAAGACGCGTCTCGATCGGAGCTGGTCCACGGACTGCGCTCCGTCCTCGCCAACCAGATCCATCTTTGTGCACGCTCGTCCGCACGGGTCGTGCGCAGTTATCTGGGGCATGGCAACGAACCCGCACCGACGACCGCTACGCCGGTGGTCACCGGGCGCGAGCGGGAGATTTTGGTGATGATCGCCAATGGTCAGTCGAACAAGCGTATTGCGCTGACCATCAATCGCAGCATCAAAACCGTCGAGAAGCATCGCGCCAATTTGATGCGCAAATTGGGCTTGCACAACGTGGCCGACGTGACTCGCTTCGCGCTCAGCAGCGGCCTCTTAACGGAAGACGCGCTGCTAAAGAACAAGTTGACCTGAGACGTTGCGCGCTTACGCGCGCAACGCGTTGATGAACGCCACCGGATCGTCACCTCGGTCCAAAACCTCAACGAGGGCGGATCCAACCACCACGCCTTCCACCACCGGCGTGAGCAATCGCACCTGCTCCGCCGAGCGAATGCCAAAGCCAGCACAGACAGGGATCGGCGCCAACGCACGCACCTGGGTCAAATAATCGGTAACGTCCGTCGGCACGGCGGCTGTCTTGCCGGTTGTACCCGTCATCGTCACCGCGTAAATAAAGCCCCTGGCCTCACGGCAGAGCATGGCAAGTCGGTCGGGTGGCGTCACCGGCGTTACCATCTGCACCAACCCGACGCCCTCGGACTCCAAGGCCGCGCGTAGATCCGCGCATTCCTCGTAGGGCAAGTCTGGAACGATGAAGCCCGACACACCGGCGGCTCTCGCGGCAGCAGGCAATCGGTCGAGGCCGTAGGCGAGCAGCGGATTGAGATAACTCATCAGCAGCAACGGCGCCTTGGGTCGCGCGGGCAGCGTTCTCAGCGAGTCCAAAATCCATGCCAGCGACACACCGCCTTGCAGCGCTTGATGGCTCGCCCGTTGGATCGTCATGCCATCCGCCATGGGATCGGTAAACGGCACGCCGATTTCGACCACGTCAGCGGCGGCAGCCACTCGCACAAGCTCCCGCAGAAAGGTGGCCTTGTCGGGGAAACCGGCCGTCATAAATCCGACGATAGCGGGCTCGCCTCGTGCATTCGCAGCGCGGATTGCATCACCAATCGTTTCGTGGCCGGGTCGGGCCATGGCGTCAGTCGTCGTCATCACAATTTCCCCTGCAGCAGCGTTCGCTGCAATGTCGGCATGTCTTTATCGCCCCGGCCGGACAGGCAGATCACGATGGTGCTGCCTGGATTTTTTGCCGTCCATTTACGCGCACCGGTGAAGGCATGCGCCGTCTCAATGGCCGGAATGATGCCTTCGGCGGCGCAACACTCGGCTAACGACTCCAGCGCTTCGTCATCCGTCACATATTCGTACTGGACGCGCCCGGTGCTCATCAGCAGCGAGTGCTCCGGCCCTACGCCCGGATAGTCGAGCCCTGCGGATACGGAGTGAGTCTCCTGAATCTGGCCATCCGCATCCTGCAACAGCATGGAGTAGCAGCCCTGCAGCACGCCGGGGCGCCCCATGGTGAGCGTCGCGGAGTTGTCCCCCAATGCCGGCCCACGTCCTCCGGCTTCAAGGCCAATGAGGCGCACGGATGCGTCACCCACGAAGGGGTGGAACATGCCGATCGAGTTCGATCCTCCTCCCACGCAGGCGAAAACGGCATCTGGCAACGCACCGGTTTGCCGGATCATTTGCGCTCGCGCCTCACGACCGATCACGGACTGCAGACGGCGCACCAAGAGTGGGTAGGGATGTGGGCCGACGGCAGAGCCGAGGAGGTAGTACGTCCCATTGGGATCGGCGACCCAGTCGCGCAGCGCTTCATCAATTGCCGCACGCAACGTTTGGTCTCCGCCCGTTACCGGCACGACCGTGGCGCCCAACAACTTCATGCGTCCCACGTTCGGCGCCTGCCGCTCGCAGTCAATCGCGCCCATGTAGACGGTGCAAGGTAACCCGAGCCGCGCACAGGCGGCAGCGCTGGCAACCCCGTGCTGCCCCGCGCCGGTCTCGGCGACGATGCGCTTCGCGCCCAGACGCTTCGCCAGCAAGGCCTGGCCGATCGCGTTATTGATTTTGTGCGCGCCGGTGTGCGCGAGATCTTCGCGCTTTAGATAGACCTTCGCGCCCCAACGCGCGGAGAGCGTGGGGGCATACGACAACGCCGTCGGGCGTCCGACCCAATCCGACAGTTGGGCATCCAGTTCGGCCACGAACGCGGGATCATCCAACCAGCGATGTACCCCCGCCTCCAGCCGATCCAGTGCGGGGACCAGCGTTTCAGGGACGTAGCGTCCGCCGTACGGGCCAAACCGACCGCGAGCATCGGGGAACTCACCGGCAATTTCGCGCTTTAGAAGCGCGCTCGCCTCACCGACTTCGAATAACCTCTGCATCATCTCACTCCCGTCCGTCAGTCTGTCTGCACCCTCGCGGCCGCTCGGGCTGCCGCGATGAATGCGCGTATTTTGGTAGCGTCTTTCTGCCCCGGTTCCGACTCGACGCCACTGGACACGTCAACCCCAAAGGGACGCACCTGGCGTATCGCGTCAGCGACCGACACCGGGTCCAAGCCACCGGCCAATATCATCTGCGTGCGAGCCGCAACCTGCGCGGCTTCGTGCCAATCCGCGCGGTGGCCTTGGCCACTCTGCGCACCTTCGTACAGACAACGCGGCGGCAACGTCAACGGCAGCGGCACGCCGGTCCGCAACACCGGCAAGAGTCGCACACCCGGAGGTGCGGTCACATCATCCAGATCGCTAGCATCGGTTTGCCACACATCCGGCCGAAAGTCGGCGAACACTGCAGCCAGCAACGCAGCCGATGGGTGCCGTGTCACAGCGACCCGCTCGATGCGCGCCGGCAGTCCCGCGGTCAGTTGCGCCGCCAGAACGGGCGACACGTGTCGCGGCGATGCCGGATGGAAGACAAAACCAATGGCATCCGCACCCGCCGACACGGCCGCGTCGACCGCGTCAGCGGTGCGTAGACCGCAGATCTTGATCCAGACGCTCATCCGAAAGGACGCTCCGCCCGACCGCTTGCAATCATCCGACGACCGAGCGCGACGGGATCGGGACTCGCCATCAAGGCTGTCCCCACCAGGGCCATCGTGTACCCGGCCGCGGCGAGTCGTGCGGCATCGTTCTCATCGACGAGACCGCTTTCCGCCACGCGCGGAAATGCCGCCGGGAGACGATCCGCAAGCTCGAATAGGCGCTCAGGCACCACCTGCAGCGTCGTCAAATCACGGCTGTTGACCCCGATCAGACAGTCACTCGCACGCCCACGCCATTCGGTGGCGATGCGCTCGGCAATCGCGACCTCCGCGGCGTCGAAGGTTTCGAGCAGCAGAAAGAGGCCGAGCTCGGCGGCCCGTCGCGCCATGAGCGTCAGGGTCTCGTCATCGAGCATCCGTACGATCAGCAACGCGCCGCCAGCGCCTGCCATGCGGGCTTCCAGGAGTTGGTAAGGATCCACGAGGAAATCTTTGCGCATCGTCGGGATACCCAGCGGCGCGAGCGCTTTCGATGCGCGTTCCAGGTGGTCTAAATTCCCGTCAAATCGGTCGGGCTCCGTGAGTACCGAGACCGTGGCCGCGCCGGCCGCCGCATAAGAAGAGACGCGGGCTTCCAAATCCGCCGCTGACGACGACAACACTCCCATGGCCGGCGAGCGCAATTTGAGTTCAGCAATAAGGTCGAAACGGCCCTCCAGACGCAGCGGCGGCGGCGGCGGTAGCTCGGCCACACGAGCCGCCAGTTCATCACTGCCGACACGGGCGCGCGCGGCCTCCACTCGGGCGCGCGACGAAGCGGCCATGCGGGCCAGAAAATCGCCGGGAGCGCTCATGACACCGTGGCTCCAAAGGTTGCGAGTCGATGCAGCAGGTCTGCAGCCGCCCCGGAGTCGATGACCGCCTCGACCTGTCTCGCGCCCGCTTGCGGACCGTCGACGCGTCCCATCACTTCCAATGCGAGCGCGGCGCTCATGACCAACGCATCGCGATGCGGACCACGGTCACGGCCGTCGAACACCGCTTTAAGCGCCGCCGCGTTGTGCACGCCGTCTCCGCCCCGCAATGCGTCCGGCGTGCAGGACGGTAATCCGTAATCGGCAGCCGATCGGGTCGAGGTCACGACGTGCCCGGGGCGCACATCGTGTAGGACGAACGGCCCCACCGGCGTGGGCTCATCCCACCCCGGCTCCCCGTGCACAACGAACGCGCGCCCGATCGGCAAGCCCGCCAGCGTGTCGGCCATGAGTTTCGCGGCATCGAGACTGTATGCGCCGATGACATGAAATGGCGGTTCCGCCGGATTGGTCAACGGACCGAGCAGGTTGAACACCGTGCGTATACCCAGCGCGGCGCGGACCGGCGCAATCGCTTTCATCGCCGGGTGGTAATGCGGCGCAAATAAAAACGTAAACCCGGTGGCCGATAAACACTCCGCGGCAGCGGTTTCGGTTAAGGGTATCGGCAAGCCGAGCGCCTCCAACAGATCCGCGCTGCCCGATCGACTGGAGACCGATCGGTTGCCGTGTTTGACGACCCGAGCCCCAGCAGCAACGGCCAACAACGCGGCCCCGGTCGACAGGTTGAACGTGTGCGAGCCATCGCCACCGGTTCCAACGAGGTCGATCGTGGGCCCGACCTCCGGCAAAGAAGGTCGGTGCGCGAGTGAGCGCATGCCACGTGCGAAACCACGCACTTCATCGGCGGTTACGCCCTTCGCACGCAACGCCGTCAACAGCCCCCCGGCTTGCGCCGGCGGCAAAGCGGAATCGGTCAGCGTGACCATCAGGTCAAACGCTTCCGTTTCGGTCAGGCCATCGCCCGACACCAACCGCTCCAACAGCGATTTTAACGGGGCAATCACGCGCGGCGCCCCCCGCGCATGGCGAGAAAGTTTGCCAACATGTGCGGCCCATCGGGTGTCAGGACGCTTTCGGGATGAAACTGCACCCCTTCGATCATCAAATCTCGGTGGCGCAGGCCCATGATTTCGCCCTCCGCGGTCCGCGCCGTCACGATCAGTTCCGGCGGCATCGAGGCCGGCAGTGCGACCAGCGAGTGGTAGCGGCCGACCTCGATGGGGGACGGCAGGCCTGCAAATACGCCGCTCTGATCGTGCTCGATCGGTGACGTTTTACCGTGCATCAGGCGGCTATTGCGGACCACCTTGCCACCGAACACCTCGGTAATCGACTGATGGCCCAAACAGACGCCCAAGATGGGCATGCGCCCCGCGTAGTAACGGATCATCTCCATGGAGATGCCGGCATCGTAGGGTGTTCCCGGCCCCGGTGAGATACACAGATGGGTGGGCGCCAGCGCATCCGCTTCGGCCAACGTGATCTCATCGTGACGGTGGACCAAGACCTCCGCCCCGATGACCAGGAACGCCTGCACCAGGTTGTAGGTGAATGAGTCGTAATTATCGATCAGCAGTAGCCGTGGCGTGGTCATCACAGCCCCTCCTTCGCCATTTCAAGCGCGCGGCGCAAGACCGCGCTCTTCGCCAAAATTTCGTCGTATTCCGCCTCGGGGACGCTGTCCGCAACCACCCCGGCACCGGCCTGATAGCGGTATTGACCGTCATGGAAGGTCAGACTCCGAATGGTGATGGCCTGGTCCATGTCGCCGCCGTGCCCAAAATAGCCGTAGGTGCCGCCGTACAGTCCTCGACGCACCGGCTCTAACTCCTCGATGATTTCCATCGCCCGCACTTTGGGGGCACCCACGAGGGTGCCTGCGGGGAACGTCGCAGCGTACAGATCAAAGGCATCGCGCCCGGCCGCTAAACGGCCGCGGACGCCCGACACGATGTGCATCACATGGCTGTAGCGCTCGATCACGCGATAGGGCTCGACGAGCACGCTGCCCGGGAGCGCCACGCGACCGAGATCGTTACGCGCAAGATCCACGAGCATGACGTGCTCAGCATTCTCTTTCGTGTCGGCCAGCAGCTCGGCTTCCATGGCGCGATCCTCGCCCACATCCACACCCCGCCGCCGGGTGCCTGCGATGGGTCGTAACTCGGCAGCACCAGCGTGCAAACGAACCAAGGCTTCTGGCGACGAGCCGACGAGCGTGCGATCACCTAACTCGCAATAGATCATGTAGGGCGACGGGTTGACGAGTCGTAACGCCCGATACGCCTCGAACGGGTCCAACTCGCAGGCGCCTTGAAATTGCGACGACAGAACGAGTTGATACACGTCGCCCGCCGCAATGTACTCCTGCACCCGTTTCACGCCGGCGATGTACTCGGCTCGACTGAGACTGGCGCTCGGCTGTTCCAATCGCGCCGGTGGGCGACCGGTGGACAGGCCACCGCGCAGTGCTCGGATAATTTCGCGACGCAACGACTGCCGCTCTTCTTCAGACCCCGCGTGCAGCAAGGCGATGCCACGCGTCACGTGATCAAAGATCAGGAACGAGCACGGCGCGAGATAACACGCCTCCGGCATCCCGGGCTCAACCGGCAAACGCGCGGGAACCCGTTCGAACCAACGGACGAGGTCGTAAGCCGACACGCCGACCAAACCGCCGGCGAGTGGAAGCCCTGGGATATCCGGCTTCGGACGCGGCGCGCGGGCGAGTGCCGCGCGCAGCGCATCCAACAGCGCCGCCGCGTTGGCCGGACGCGGCGAGAGTTCCACTCGCCCTCCAGCCGGTCTTACTTTGAGGCCCTGCTCGTCCAGGCGAATTTCCAGCGCGTCGCCAAAGCCGATAAACGAATAGCGCGCGACGCGTTCGCCACCCTCCACGCTTTCCAACAGGAAGCGCGGCTTAAAGGGGCGCAATTTCAAAAATGCCGATACCGGCGTATCCAGGTCAGCGGCAATGTCGAACGGGGGATGCATAGGCTCCTCGTCAGGGTGCGCCGGGGAGCAGGCGTTAAAAAACCCATCCCCGGGGATATCGGAGATGGGTTTCGCGTGTACTTACCGGTTGTCTTTCGGTCAGGCCTAACGGCCGCGCGCCCACTCCGTGGAGTGACGCCACCACCAACGCGCAGGGCAGGCGGGCGTGACAGACAGTGGGGAAGCGATGTTCATGGCCGGAGTATGGCCTGAGGCGCGAAAATTGGTCAAGCCGACCCGGCCACGGGTAGGATGCGTGTGCCCTACTGAGTGACCCGCTGCGACGATGCCACGTTTCCCCGCCCGACTGTACGGTCCTCGCTACTGGCTGACCTGGGTTGGCCTTGGCGTCATCCGCGTCACCGCGGCACTGCCCTACCCAGCTCTCCTGGCCGCCGGCCGGGCCTTAGGGGCGTTGGCGCGGCGATTACCTCTGCCCTATCAACGCGTGGCGCGACGGAATATGGCGCTCTGCCTGCCCGACTGGACGGACGCTGAACGCGAAACGCTGCTGCAGCGCCACTTTGCGTCACTCGGCATCGGTGTGCTGGAGTCGGCGCTGACATGGTGGGGCTCCGACGATGCGCTGCGCGCGCGCTCTGAGATCCGAGGGATGGAACATCTTGACGCCGCCATCGGTGCCGGCAAGGGCGTGATCCTTCTCACAGCGCACTTCACCACCCTGCAGATCGGGGCGCGAATCTTAAACGCGCGCTACCCGATTAACGCACTCTACCGGCCGACCAAGAATGAACTGATCGCGGCCGTCTCCGGCGCCAGCTTCGCCCGTAACGCGCGCAAAGCCATCCGCCGTGACGATGTGCGCGCGATGATCTCCGCGCTACGGCGCAACGAAGTCGTCTGGTACGCGGCCGACCAGAGTTACCGCAACAAAGGCGCGCAGATGGTGCCCTTTTTTGGGCATCCGGCCGCCACCAACGTGTTTACCTCGCGACTCGCCGAGATGACTGGGGCGGCAGTGCTGTATTACGAGACCGAGCGGCTACCCGGCACGCTCGGATGGCGCGCCACGATCCACCCGCCGTACACCGGTTTCCCGAGTGGGGACGCGCTGGCCGATACGCTGCGCTACCACGCCTCCATTGAAGCCCAAGTGCGCAGGATCCCCGAGCAGTACTGGTGGATTCACAAGAGATTCAAAGGGTTAGACCCTGACTACCCGGATTATTACGGGCCGTCGCCCCCGTCAGCCTGAGCGCTGTATCCGCTCGACCCGAGCCCATCCCGCCTCGGCCAAGCGCCGGGCACCGCGGCCAAAAGCCACCGCGTCGGCCGCCGCGGCCGTCCCGTCCAGCGCTCGCTTGAGAATGCCCTGCATGATCGCGGCCATCCGAAAGAAGTTGTAAGCGAGGTAATAATCCCAGTGGTCCAACGCCGCTCGACCGGTGCGCGCCGCATAGCGGTTCCGATAGTCCTCTTCGGAGGGAATTCCCGCCGGGCACGCCACTCCGGCCAAGCCGCGATACAGGCCCGCCGGAAAGTGCCAGACGCAACAGTGATAGGCGAAATCGGCCAGCGGGGACCCCAGCGTGGAGAGCTCCCAATCGATGACCGCGGTAATGCGGGGAGTCCGCGCATCGAAAATCAGATTGTCGAGGCGAAAATCACCGTGGACGAGCGCTGTACCGTCATCCGGGGGCACGGCGCCTGGCAACCACGCCATCAGGCCATCCATCGCCTCGATGGTTTCCGTCTCACTGGCCCGATACTGACGCGACCAACGAGCAATCTGGCGGGCGAGGTAGTCGCTGGGTTTTCCGTAGTCGCCCAACCCTAAGCCTTGCCAGTCGACCCGATGCAAGGCGGCGATCACGCGATTCATTTCGTCAAAGACGTCGCGCCGCTCCGTACTGGACAGACCGGGCAATTGCGGGTCGAGGAACACCCGTCCAGGCACGTAATCCATCACGTAGAACGCTCGACCGATCACTGCTTCGTCGGTGCAGAGCACATGCGCCGCCGGCACCGGCACGTCGCTGGTGGCCAAGGCGCGAAGCACGCGATATTCCCGTTCAATCTGGTGGGCGGACGGCAGAAGCAGCGCGGCGGGAGCCGGCTTTGTGCGCACAGCGTACTCCCGGCCACCGGCGCAGACGTGATAGGTCGGATTGGATTGTCCGCCGCGCAGACGCTGCACCGTCGCAGAATGGTCGAATCCGTCCACACGGCCCCGCAAGTACTCCGTGAGGCGACCAGCATCAATGTCGTTGGGGAGCGCGGCGGTCATATCCAATGCATCCGGTGCGGCGTAGCAGTCTCCCTATAATGCCCTGATCGACCGCCAGTCATCGCTATAGGAATCACCGTGTCCTCTCGAGCTCGTTGGCAAGGCCCCATTCCGTCGACCGAACCCGGGCGCAGCTTCACCGGGGTATTCCGCTACCTCGCCCGAGCCGCCCGTCTGGCATGGACGACCAACCACGGACTGACGCTCGCGCTGGCGGCGTTGACCGTTTTGATGGGTGCCCTTCCCGCGGCGGTGGCGTGGATCGGCGCGGCTATCGTCGACGCGGTGGTAACGGCCACCCGCGGGGCCTCCGGGTTTACGCCGTTGTATCAACACGCCATGGTCTTGGTCGCTCTGGAAGGCGCGACGGTTGCACTCCTAGCCGCCGCGCAACGTGGGCAATCCACCTGTCAGTCCTTGCTGCGCGCGGAGCTGGGACAACGCGTCAACGCGATGATCCTCGAGAAAGCGCTGACGTTGGATCTCTCACAATTCGAGGATTCGGAGTTCTACGACAAGTTGACCCGAGCTCGGCGCGAAGCCTCGACCCGTCCGTTGTCGATGGTGATGCGGACCTTTTCGCTCACCCAAAACATGGTGACCCTGACGAGCTTTAGCATCCTATTAGCCCGCTTTTCTGCGGTGGCGGTCGTGCTGCTGTTGATCGCAGGCCTGCCGGTCTTTTTCGCCGAAGCCAAATTCTCCGGCGAAGCCTTCCGCTTGTTTCGATGGCGCTCCCCGGAAACCCGACGCCAGCTGTACTTGGAGTCCGCGTTATCAAGCGACGCCGCGGCCAAGGAGGTCAAACTCTTTGGTCTCGGTCCGCTGTTTCTCGATCGCTATCGCCAGATCTATGACACGTTGTACCGGGAAGACCGTGCATTGACACTGCGCCGCGACGCCTGGGGTTTCGTCCTCGGCCTCGTCGCCACCGGGACCTTGTACGGCGCCTATGCGTGGATTGCCTCGCAGGCCATGCTGGGCGCGATCACGCTCGGCGCGATGACGATGTATCTGGCGCTGTTTCGGCAAGGGCAAGCGGCGCTGTCGGCCGCACTCAGTTCCGTCGGCGGCTTGTACGAGGACAACTTGTACCTCTCGAACCTCTATGAGTATCTGGATCACCCGGTTCCTGAGCGCGACGGCGTTGCCACGAGCGGGCCCGATGCGACGGACGGTATCCGTTTCGAAAACGTGTCCTTCCAGTATCCCGGCGCGGAGACCCCCGCACTCTCGGACATCACTCTGCACATCCGCCCGGGTGAAAGTCTGGCCTTGGTCGGCGAGAACGGCTCGGGAAAAACCACCCTGATTAAATTGCTGACGCGCCTCTATCCGCCGACTGGCGGACGAATCCTGTACGAAGGGCGCGATTTAGAAGACTGGAGCGCGACGGCGCTGCACGACCAGATTGGCGTTATTTTTCAGGACTTTACGCGCTATCAATTGACGGTTGGCGAAAATATCGGTGCCGGCGATGTCACCGCATTCGAAGATCGAGAGCGGTGGGCGATGGCCGCGAGCCAAGGCCTCGCGGAAACGTTCATACGGGATCTACCCCTGGGCTACGAGACCCAACTCGGCAAGTGGTTTCGTGACGGCCGCGAACTCTCGGGCGGCCAATGGCAGAAGATCGCGTTGGCACGCGCCTTTATGCGTTCCCGTGCACGGGTGCTGGTGCTCGATGAACCGACGGCGGCGATGGATGCAGGCGCCGAAGCCGATATATTCGCCCACTTCCGCACGCTGACCCGCGATCGCATTGCGATCTTGATCTCCCATCGGTTCTCGACGGTGCGCATGGCGGATCGCATCGCGGTACTCGACGGGGGGCGCATCGTCGAGTTTGGTTCACACGATGAACTGATGGCTTTGGGGGGGCAATACGCGCACCTCTTCACGCTACAGGCGCGGGGATATCGCTAGACGGATGTCACCCGGGAACGTCACAGAGTTCTGGTAGATTCGAGCGCTCTTCCAAGGAGTCGCGGATGACGAGAAGGGCGTTGATTGCCGGTGTCGCACGAGATTGCGGAGCGCATCTTCCCAGCGTTTTCGCCAATCTCGAGCGCATTGCAGCGTGCTATGACGAGGTCTCCTTCTGTTTTGTGGAGAACGACTCCACCGACGATACGCAAGCGCAGTTGGCGCAGTTCGGACGCGGTCGACCCTCGTTTCATCTCTTCAACCTCGACGGCCTCGGCCAGTTGCCGGTCCGCACCCTCCGACTCGAATACGCACGCAACCTTTATCTGTCGTTTGCGCGCACGCACCCTGCGGCGGCTCACTGCGACGAACTCGTCGTCATGGACATGGACGATGCGGGTGGCTTTCCGATCGAACCGGAGCGGTTTGCGCAGGCGCGCGCGCGCCTCGATCAGGACCCTGGATTGGCGGGTGTCTTTGCCAATCAGCGTGGACTGTATTACGACCTCTGGGCGTTGCGGGTGGCCCGTTGGTGCCCCGACGATGTTTGGTTAGCCATGGCACAGGCGTGTATGCAGCCCGGTGTCAGCGAGGAAGCGGCCTACGAGCGCGTGATGGCACCGCGGGTCCGCGTGATAGATCCCTCACTGGCGCCAATCGAGGTGGACTCTGCCTTTGGCGGATTGGGTATTTATCGCATGAGCGCACTGCGCGCGTCGACAGCGACCTATCACGGCGCGCAGATGCACGCTCTGCCGGTCTCCGGTGGCGGGTTGGCGGTCATTCGCATGCAATGCTGCGAACATGTTTCGCTCAACACCGGATTACGTGCCGCGGGTCACCGCCTGTGCATCGATCCGGCGTTGGTGAATCGACTGATGCCCTCCAGCGCTCGCTTTCCGCCCAACGCATTTCGAAGCATGCTGTTTTAGACGGCATCCGGCGCTGGAATATCGAAAGACTCGGCGGCAAGACCCTGCGATGCTCGCGCCTGCATCTGCGCAAAGGCTGCCTCCAATGAGCGGGCGTAGCCCGCCGCGTCGAACAGCGGCAGATTTTCGCGAGTGCGAAGCAATCCTTCCCGCAATGCTGCGCGGCGCGATGGCTCGTCCACCAACTGCAAGATCAAGCGGTAATACGCCGCGTCGCTGTCGGCAATCAACTCGGTCAATCCCGCTGCCGCAAGCGCCGACGAGGAGACGCGAGCCGCGAAGCTGTCGCCACGGCGGCTGATGAGGGGACACCCGACCCAGAGCGCATCCGCTGCCGTCGAGTGGGATCCGTACGGGTGCGTATCCAGGGCGATATCGGCCACCGCGTACCGTGCCAGATGGTCCGCAAGATCCGCCTCAAATCCAGCGAACACGAGCCTGCTGCCGTCGACTCCCCGCGCGATCGCTTCGCGACGCAGATTTGCCATGGCTTCCTCGCTCGGCTGCTGGAGCCACAGCACGGTCGCGGGACGCTCCCGCAATACCGACATCCACAGATCAAAGACCGGGGGCGTAATCTTCAGAGTGGGTACAAAGGCGCACAGCACCACCGCCTCGTTCGGCAGACCCAACGCCGAGCGCGATCGCGCAGCGGCCACACGACGGCGTGCGTGATTCGGCAGGCAGCTCCCGGCCAAACGAACAATGGACTCCGTGTAGGCCGGCTGCGCAGAGGGTGGAACCACCTGCGCGTCGGCAATCAGGTAATCCAGTAACTTCCCGCCCATCGTGCCCGGGTAACCGAGCCATCCGACCTGCACGGGAGCCGGGCGCATCGCCAACACGCGCGGCCGCGCCTGTTCGGTATACCCGGCAAGGTCCACCAAAATATCGATCTCGTCGGCCACGATCTGTGCGTAGATATCCGAGGCGGAACGACTGCCCAATTCGACGAAGCGGTCGGCCTCATCCCGGATGCGCTGCCGGACATCGGAATCATCGGGTGGGCCGAGGGCATACACGGTCACGTCGAACCGTTCGCGCGATCGCGCGGCCAGAATTTCAGCGAACAACCATGCGACCACGTGATTGCGCATATCGCCGGACAGATAGCCGATGCGCGGGCGTTGGCGCACCCGCCCCTTCGGTATCGAGACGGGGCCGGTGCGCTGCGCATGAAACCGAGCCACGGCCTCTGCACACGCGCGGAGGACCCCGGGGTCATCGCTGAGATACAGCACCTGCATTAAGGCTTCGTGCTCAACGGGCACTGTCTGCGCTTCGATCGGCAAACGGGCGATGTCGTCCGCCCAGCCCGACCAGCGCACCAAGCGCTGTGCCAGCTGTAAGCGTCCGATGCGCGCCAATAAGGTCGGGCGACCGGCCAGTAGCGTCGACAAGAGGTGCTCGGCATCATCATGGCGTCGAGCAGCGATGGCCGCGGACGCCAAGCCCAATTGAGCCTGATACCACGCCTCCCCGCGCGCGACATCCAGACGCTGTGCTTCGCGGTATGCCGCTGCCGAGGCGTCGAGACGTTCCCGCATCGACTCCAACATGCCGATCCAACACCAGAGCACCGCGTCGCGCGGGTCCAAGCGGCGCGAGGCCTCAAGGTATTGACCGGCCTCGTCTCGCTCACCCACCTCCAACAGGGCCGATCCCAAATTGCGCAACAGCACCGCATTGGGCGTCGGCAAATGACGCAGCGCTGCACGGTACGCTGCGAGGGCGTCGTGGTGCCGGCCCAACGAACGGAGCACGTTGCCGTAATTATTCAGCGTCGGCCCATGACTGGGCGTGATAGCCAGCGCGCGCTCGAGCAACGCCAGCCCGTCCGCCGACCGACCTTCGCGAAAGCGCAGCACGCCGAGCAATTGCAGCGCATCAAAGTGCGATGGCTGCACGCGTAACACCGCCTCGTAACGTTGCGCCGCTTCGGCGAGACGACCGGCCCGTTGGGCGGTGATGCCCTCTTGTATCAACGAGCGAGGGTCCTGAGCCATGGGGTCTGCAAGCCAATCGAAGAGGGCCGAGGAGGCTACGCGCGGTTTGTGACAGTCATGTGGCACCTCGTGCACTCAGGCATGGAATCATTCCCGGAACGTATGCCCCGGTCATGGCTGAATCGGGCTGTCGGCCGTATCCTTGCAAGGATCGCTCGAGGCACTCCATGAAACTACATCAACTTCGCTACCTCACCGCCGTGGTTCAGAACGGGCTGAACATCACGACCGCGGCCCGCAAGCTGCACACGTCGCAGCCAGGCGTGAGCAAGCAATTGAAATTATTGGAGGATGAACTCGGCTTCCCGTTGTTCGAGCGTGACGGCCGTAACCTCACCGGGGTGACGCCGGCCGGTCAGCAAGTCGTGGATCGAGGCCTGCGCATTCTGGAAGAGGTGCAGAACATTCGCCGCTTATCGGCGGATCTCAAGGACGACCGCTCCGGATCGCTCGCCATCGGCACAACGCACACGCAGGCCCGCTACGTGCTCCCCTCTATCGTGCAAAACTTCCGCAAGGGTTACCCAGAAGTCGATCTGCACTTGCATCAAGGAACGACCGAGCAGATTGCTGAACTGGCCAAACTCGACCGCGTCGACTTTGCGATCGCGACCGGTGGCTCCGAATTGTTCCCAGGGCTCGTGCTGCTGCCCTGCTATCGCTGGACTCGCAAAATCATCGTACCGGCCGGCCACCCGCTGACCCGCGAACGCTCGGTCTCACTGAACACGCTCGCCAAATACCCGATCGTTACGTACACCTTCAGTTTCGGCGGACGCTCGTCGCTACCGGCTCTGTTCGAGAGCAACGGGCTGAAGTTGAACGTCGCTTTGACCGCCAGCGACGCCGACGTCATCAAGACCTACGTCCGTCTTGGGCTCGGTGTCGGCATTGTCGCCAGTATGTCGATAGACCCAACGGTCGACAGCGACTTGGTGCAAATCGACGCGACGCATCTGTTCGCGCCGCACATGACGTGGATTGGGTTTCGTCGGGGTCGACTGCTGCGCGGCTACATGTACGAATTCTTGAAATCGTTCGCCCCGCACCTCACTCGGCGACTCATCGATCAAGCGGTTCGCGCCGGCGAAGGACCGGATCTCGATGCGTTGTTTGAGGATGTGGAATTGCCGCTTCGGTAACCGGCATTCGACACGCTTATCGGTAGTCTTCCTTGACCCGGACGTAGTGCGCTGCCGAGTAAACCAGTTGCTCCCGATCGCGCGCGGTGAGTTCCCGAATCTCCCGGACCGGATTGCCGACCCAGAGCGTGCCTGCGCGCAGTCGTTTACGCGGCGGCACGAGACTACCCGCACCGACAATCACGTCGTTCTCGATACAGGCGCCGTCGAGCACGATCGCACCCATGCCGATCAGGCAGCGATCGCCAATCGTGCAGGCGTGCAGCGTCACGTTGTGGCCAATGGTGACGTCATCGCCGATGGCCAGTGGCCCACCGCCCGGATGATAGGGCCCGTCGTGGGTCACGTGCAGCACACTGCCATCTTGAACACTCGTGCGCGCACCGACGCGGATGTCGTGCACGTCCCCCCGCAAGACGGCCATCGGCCAAACGGACGTGTCATCGCCCAACCAGACCCGCCCGATGACACACGCTTGTGGGTCGACATAGACACGCTCGCCCATCTGGGGCGCGTGGCCTTTATAAGGACGTATCGCATGCATCCGGAAACCCTCAGCGCATGGTGACGAATTCTTCGGAGGCGGTGGGATGGATCGCCACGGTGTCGTCAAAATCGCGCTTAGTGGCACCCATTTTCACGGCAACGGCAAAGCCCTGCAGCATTTCATCGGCACCCGGGCCGATGACATGCAGACCCACGACACGCTCCTCGGGTCCGACGCACACGAGCTTCATCTCGGTGCGCACTTTCCGCTGCGTGAGTGCGTGGTACATCGACACAAAACCTGCGCTGTAAACACGCACCGCATCACCGTGGGCTTGCCGCGCTTCGGCCTCCGTCATGCCCACGGTACCAATCGGCGGGTGCGAAAAGACCACCGTCGGGATCATCTCGTAATTCAAATGGCGTTCCGGGCGCCCGCCGAACAAGCGATCGGCGAGACGTCGGCCGGCGGCAATCGCGACGGGGGTCAACTGTGCTCGTCCGGTCACGTCGCCGATGGCGTAAATACCGGGCACGTTGGTGTTTTGAAAGGCATCGGTGGGAACGTAGCCGCCCTTTTGGTGCACTCCGGCGCGGTCAAGCCCGAGCGCCGCGGTGACCGGCTCCCGGCCGATGGCAAACACCACGGCATCAAACGGGCCGTGACTGCTGCCGTCTGCGAGACGCAGCCGGTGGCGCAGGCCGTCGGCCTCAATCGCGGTCGGTATGGCCTTCGTGTGTATGGCAATGCCATCCGCCTGCATTTCACGGGCCAGTGCGTCACTCAGCATACTGTCGAACGAGCGCAAGACCCCGTCTTGGCGCACAAACTGGTGCACCTGCGTGCCGAGCCCTGCGAACACGCCGGCAAGTTCCACGGCGATGTAGCCGCTGCCCACCACGGCGACGGTCGCCGGACGGTCGGCCAAATCGAAAAATCCGTCCGAGGTGATGCCCCTCTCGGCACCTGGAATTGCCGGCACCGACGGTTGCCCGCCCACAGCGATGGTGATGTGCGGGGCGCGATAGCGTACGCCATCGACTTCTACGGTCTGCGCATCGACAAACGTCGCGTTACCGTGCACCCAATCGACCTTGCGCCGCTCCAAATTGGACGCGTAAATCCCATTCAGGCGCGCGACGTAGGCATCGCGCGCGGCTTTGATGCGCGCCCAGTCGTGGCCCTTCGCCTCCAGGTCAAAGCCGTAGCCGGCAGCATCCTCGATCGCGTGTCCAATCGATGCGGCGGTCCACATCAGCTTCTTCGGAACACAGCCGACGTTGACGCAGGTACCCCCCAAACGAGCCCGCTCAATGACCAACGCTCGGGCACCGTATTCCGCAGCCCGCTGCGCCGTCGCCAAACCGCCGCTGCCGCCACCAATGGCGATGTAATCGTAGTCGTGTGTCATAAGCCTTGTGCTCTGATGAGGAGACATGGCGCGCATGATATACGGTCAACCGACCCGGCTCTGCTACGATCTTGCCTCCAGTACGTCGCTTATTGAGTGCCGATGAACCCGCTGCTAGACCCGACTGCGCTCCCGGATTACGCCGCCATCCAACCGGAACACGCCGAGCCGGCCGTACGCGAACAGATCGCCCGTAACCGGTCGGCATTGCAGGGTCTGCTGGCCCAGACGCAACCCACCTTTGCGTCGTTGGTCGAACCGTTTGAAGCCCTACAAGCGCGCCTCGGTCGCGTCTTCGCTCCGGTGGCCCACCTGAACTCGGTACAGTCCTCACCGGCGCTACGTCAGGCCTACAACGCGTGCCTCGAGGCGCTGACCGAGTATCAATCCGAAGTCGGTCAGAACGCGGCGCTCGCCGAGGCCTACGCTGCGATCCTGGCTCGGGAGGGCGCCCAATTGCCGGATGCCGCCCGGCGCACGGTGGCACACGCATTGCGAGAATTTGAATTAGCGGGCGTACGGCTCGCCGATGGGCCCAAAACCCGCTACCGAGCGATCATGCAGGAGCTGTCCCAACTGCAATCGCGCTTTGAAGAGCAAGTTCTCGACTCCACGCAAGCCTTCAGCCGTTGGATTGACGACGCGTCCTTACTCGAAGGTCTACCGGCACATGTCGTGGAACGCGCTCAGGCGCTCGCTGCCGCCGAAGGGCGCGACGGTTGGTTGTTAAAGCTCGACCAACCCACCTATTTGGGCGTCGTCACACACGCCGATCACGCCGAGTTACGGCGCGAATTTTACGAGGCCTGGACGACCCGGGCATCTGATCAGGGACCCGACGCGGGGCACCGCGACAACGGCCCGGTGATGAGCCAGATTTTAGCGTTGCGGCAAGAATTGGCGGGTTTGCTGGGCTTTTCGAGCTATGCGGATCTGTCGCTGGCGACCAAAATGGCCGGCTCCGTCACAGAGGTGATCGCGTTTCTGGAAGATCTCGCCGCCCGCTATCGGCCGGCGGCGCAGGCGGAAATGGAATCCCTCAGCGCGTACGCCGGCACGACGCTGCGCGCGTGGGACGTGGCGTATTACGCGGATCGTCTGCGTCGCGAGCGGCATGATGTCTCCGAGGAAGCGCTACGACCGTGGTTCCCGTTGCCGAAGGTGCTGGAAGGGTTGTACGGCCTCATTGCGAGGTTGTATGGCATTTCCATCGTTCCGCGGGGCGACGTGCCGCTGTGGCATCCGGATGCTCAGTACCTCGATGTGAAGGATGGCTCCGGGCGCATCATCGGCGGGTTGTATACGGATTACTACGCGCGAGATGGAAAGCGTGCGGGAGCGTGGATGGGCGAAATATCGAATCGCCAGCGTGTCCATGATGCGTGTTCGCTACCGGTCGCCAACGTGGTGTGCAATTTTTCGCCTCCCCACGGCGCCCAACCGGCCTTGCTCCGACACAGCGATGTCGTGACGCTATTTCACGAATTCGGTCACGCCTTGCACCACCTACTGACCGAGATCGAGATTCCCAGCCTCGCCGGCATCAATGGCGTTCCGTGGGACGTCGTCGAACTGCCGAGTCAGATCATGGAACAGTGGGCCTGGCGCGCAGAGGTCATTCCGGCGATTTCCGCGCATGTCGACGATGGCTCGCCGCTGCCGACAGCGCAGCTCGAACGCCTGCTCGCGACGCGGACGTTTCACGCCGGTCTCGCCGCGGTTCGCCAACTCGAATTCGCATTGTTTGATTTCAAGTTGCACGCGGATCCGTCGATCGTCACCGTCGAGTCCGTACAACAACTGCTCGATGCGGTTCGTCATCGCGTAGGCGTGATCCCGGCACCGGCGTTCAATCGGTTCCAGCACGCCTTTATGCATATTTTTTCGGGCGGATATGCGGCCGGCTATTACAGCTACAAATGGGCCGAAGTGCTGGCCGCCGACGCCTTCGCGGCCTTTGTGCAGGCCGGCATCTTCGACACGGCGACGGCGCAACGATTCCGGCAGACGATCTTGGCTAAAGGCGGCGCGTGCGACCATATGCAAGCCTTTATCGAGTTTCGCGGCCATCGCCCGGATGTTGAGAGCTTGCTACGTCAAGATGGACTGGCTGCATGAACGCACTTCCCTTTCGGCTCGCGACCTGGAACGTCAATTCACTGAAAGTGCGGCTCCCGCATTTGCAGCAGTGGTTGGCGAGCGCCTCGATCGATGCGCTCGGCCTGCAGGAAACCAAAACCGTCGACGCCGACTTTCCCGGCAGCGAAGTCACGGCCCTTGGGCTCGAAGGCGGCTGGTACGGCCAAAAAACCTATAACGGTGTCGCGCTACTCGCCCGGTCTCCCGTCACCGACATCGTGCGCGGCATCCCCGGCTACGCGGACGAGCAAGCGCGCGTGATCGCCGGCACCATTCGCGGCGTTCGCGTGATCGACTGCTACGTACCGAACGGTCAAGCCGTTGATTCCGATAAATATGTGTACAAGTTAGCGTGGCTGGCCGCGTTGCGCGATTACCTGGCCCGCGAGCTCGAGCAGCACCCTCAGCTGGCGGTCATCGGCGACTTCAATATCGCGCCGGAGGATCGCGACATTCACGATCCAAAGGCGTGGGAAGGGCAGGTCCTCGCCTCCGCTCCCGAGCGAGCGGCACTCGACGCGTTATGTCAAATAGGCTTAGAGGACGTGTTCCGCCGTTTCGAGCAGCCCGAGAAAAGCTATAGCTGGTGGGACTACCGGGCGATGGCGTTTCGCCGCAAAGCCGGTTTGCGGATAGACCTGATTCTGGCGTCCCGGGCGCTGGCGGCGCGCTGCACCGGCTGTACGGTGGACGTGGAACCGCGGCGGTGGGAGCGCCCCTCCGACCATGCGCCGGTGGTCGCCTCCTTCGATTTGGCGGCAGGCTGAGGCCCCGCTGCGTCACGGCAGCGTCACAAATCGTGAACTGGCTCTCATTCAATTTGCGATTGTCTCCCTAGACTCCGCGAATGAATGCTGCCGTCACCCTACCGTCGGTCACGTCGCGCTTTCGACGCAACGACTTTGACGTGACCAACACCGTGCAGGTCAGTTCGACCGCATCGGTTCGGGCAGCTGTTGTCGCACTCTTTCAAGAAGAATGGCCTACGGTCCCCGTTGAACGGATCGACCGTACGTTCGAAACCCTCGATGCCTTGTTCGCGGGGCGCTTGCCGGGTTTTCACGGCGTCGACACCGTCTACCACGACCGCCAACACACCCTCGATGTGACCTTGGCCGCGACGCGCTTGCTCGTGGGCTACGAGCGCAGCGTGGCCGCCGATGCTCGGCTCGGCCCGGATCGGGCTTTTATGGGTTTGGTCACCGCGGCGTTCCACGACGCCGGTTATGTTCGGGAAACCAGCGATACGGAGCCTAACGGGGCTCGCTATACCAGCTCCCACGTCAGTCGATCCGCTCGACTGATTTCGCGGTTCTTGCTCTCCGTCGGCCTGCCGGAATGGGCCCCGATCGCAGCGCAAATCGTGCACTACACCGGCTATGAAGTACCCTTCAAAGACATCCAAGCACCCGATCCGCGGGACCATCAGGTCGGCCATTTGGTGGGGACAGCCGATTTGATCGCGCAGATGGCTGATCGCTGTTATCTGGAAAAGTGTCGCGATCGGCTGTACCCGGAATTCGTACTCGCAGGGGTCGCGACCGGCCGGAATAAAGACGGTTCCGTCAATACGCGCTACGGCTCGGGCCTCGACTTGCTCCGCAAGACGCCGGCCTTCGTGGAGGCCATGCGTCGGGATCGCTTAGACGGCGCATTCCACAGCGCCTACCACTATCTCGAGCCCCTGTTTGACGGTCGCAATCCGTACATCGAAACGATCGACCAGCACATGGCGTACTTGCGCAAAGTCTTGCGAACCGGTGATTTCAGCTTGTTGAGGCGCAATCCACCGGTGTTTACACAGGATCCGGACCCGCTTCCCGCGGTGCGGCGACTGGTGCTGTCCCACATCAAGGACGTCTGGTCAGGCAGCTAGCGGCGGACCCGTGGTGAGCGCACCGGCGCCGGTCGATTGGGCGGTGGCGGTGGGTCCACCGCGCGAACGTAGCGCGCATAAATCTCGTCGAGCTCCGCCAGCAGCGCGTCTTTACCGTCTACCTCGCTGATCGCGAGGGCTCGGGCCCACGTGCGTGGTCGCAGGCGGCGCGACATTTCCCGCGCGGTCGGGACGTGGCTGAGATGCCACGGCTCGGGCTGAACGCCTCCCCGATCGGTGACGTAAGGCCGATAAAATCCAAATCGCGCCATATGACGATCGAGCCACGCCGTGAGCGCCGCGAACGGTCCTTCCGATCCGTATTCCGCTGGCACCAGTTGCAGCCGTTGACCGTCCTTGAGCGCCGCGCGATCGTAGACATCCAGATCGCTACCCCAGTGGTGACGGCTAGCGCCAGGCGGCGCAGACCATACGAGTAGAGCACGCAGCCTCGCGCGGGGCGCCAGACAAGACGCCACCAGTGGCTGGCCTCGACGATCCAACAGCGGACGCTCGCCTCGCCATTTCTGATTCCAGATACGCGCCTGTGTGTCGAAATCGCGAAACGACGAGGCGGCGCACAACTCAATGCCGTCGCGGGCGGCGGCCGCACGCATGCGGCGGAACGCCGTCGCAGCGGCCGGTTGCAACATCGCGCCCTCGGACTCCACAACGTGCGCGCGACTGCGACCCGTCAGTTCGTCGGGCCCGATGCGCAGGCGTGGGGTATGCGATGGACTCATACCGTTAAGGCTACCTGAGGATGATGGCTACGGGGAAACACCCTGCAGATCGGGAGATACCCCATAGAGCGTCAGCACGGCGTCACGGTCGCTTATAGTGCGTGGATGGCGGCCCCGACACATCGACTGTATTTCTACCTTGGCGCCGCGCTGATCTGCGTCGGGTTTGGCGCCGTGGCGGCGCCTGAGGGACCCGTACGATGGGTACTCCTCGCAGGATTGTGCTTCGCCGCAGCAGCACTCTGGTCGACGCGGACGCAGGTCCGCGAACTGGCGCGCGCGCTCGCGCAACTAGCCGGAACGCCGCATTCGGGGGCAAAAAGCCTCCCATTGGACGATACGTTATCGGCCCTTGCGGAGCGTCTGGCGATAGCCGGGCGCAATACGGTCGCGGCGGAATCGCTCGTGAACGACATGGCGGATGCGGTGTTGGTGGTTGATGGGTCGGGCTTCATTCGGCGGTGCAATCCGGCCGCTTGCCGCTTGCTCGGGGACGAGGGTTTAGCCTTGAAAGGCCGCACGCTGGCAAGTCTGCTGTCGCCCGACGATCAACGGAACTTCCAATTGGATCGAGCGGCGCGCGAAAGCCGCGACTATCTCATCGATATCGCGGCCGGACCGCGACGGCCGGTCGTGATCACCGGATCACGCATGACGCACAGCGACGAACTCCTGTTTGTCCTGCATGACATGACCGAACGGCGTGACGCTGAGCGCCGTCTCAGTTACCTGGCCAAGCACGACGGGCTGACGCGGGTCCCGAACCGAATGCAGTTTCAGCATTTGTTGCAGCAGGCTCTTGCTCGCGCTCATCGCTCGGACGGATGCCTTGCGCTCTTCTATATCGATATCGATCGCTTTAAGGACGTCAACGACACCTTCGGTCACGCCGCCGGTGACCGTGCGCTCGAACTCCTCAGCGAACGACTCACTCAAAGCTTTCCGCCTGAAGCGGTCATTGGCCGCCTAGCCGGCGATGAGTTTGCCGCGTTTATCCCGCAGAGCGATCGCGATGGGCGGGCCTCGCTCGCGGCACTGGCGCGCGAGATCACCGCCACCATGAGTCGCGGCTTTTATCTGCTCGACACCGAGATCTATCTGACCATCAGCATCGGCATCGCACTCAGTGACGCGCCCGCCGACAACACGATCGACCTCATCCGCTGCGCTGACATTGCGATGTATCACGCGAAGCAGAGCGGCGGCGGCACGCATATGTTTTATGTGCCGGAGATGAGTGCCGCTGCGGTTCAGCGCCTCATGCTAAAGAACAAGCTCCGACACTCGCTCGAATTGAACGAGTTGCTTACGCTGTATCAGCCGCTGGTTGATCTGGAGAGCGGACGGGTCGTGGGAGCCGAAGCACTGCTGCGCTGGCGGCTGCCCGGCTACGGCGACATTCCGCCCTCCGAGTTCATACCGTTGGCCGAACAGTCCGGGCTGATTCACGCGATCGGCGAGTGGGTATTCCGACGCGTCTGCCAGGACTATGCTGGGTGGCGCGATGCCGGCTTCGCACCGGATCGGCTCTCCATCAATTTGTCATTGCGACAATTCGCCCGCACCGGGACCGTCGAGCGAATCGCAGCGGTCTTACGCGAGTACCGCGTTACGCCGGCCGTGATTGAACTCGAGATCACCGAGTCGACCCTGATGGACACCGAGCGTACCCAGCCGGCGCTCGCGGCATTGACCGCACTCGGATTACGGCTCGCGATTGATGACTTTGGCACGGGCTACTCGTCACTTGCGGCGCTGCGACAGATGCCGGTCAACACATTAAAAATTGATCAATCCTTCGTCCATCGTGCGGTCGATACGGCGGATGACGCCACGCTGGTGCGCACGATCGTCGACATGGGTCGTAATTTGGGGCTCGAAGTGGTCGGCGAAGGGGTCGAGACCGTCGAGCAGCATCGGTTATTGGTCGACCTCGGCTGCCATGTGGGCCAAGGTCGCTATTACGGCCCACCGATGACCGCCGCCGACTTTCAGGCGCGTCTGCAACGCGGCACAGCGGACGGTCCAGAGCTGCGTTTTCGGGCCTGACGGCCGCAACCGACCGCGGTACGCTACGCGCCCGTGTTAGCCCTCGTACACCCATGATCACGTTCCGCGACGTCACCCTCCGACGAGGCCCTCGGGCGTTGTTCGTCGGTGCGACTTTCAGCCTCTACGACGGCGACCGAGTCGCCGTCGTGGGCCCCAATGGGACGGGCAAGTCCAGCCTATTTGCACTGATCACCGGGGAACTGACCGTCGATACGGGGGAAGTTTCCGTTCAGTCCGGCCATGTGTTGGCCTCCGTCGCTCAGGAAGTCGAGGCGGATCCACGCCCCGCGGTCGAGTTCGTGCTCGACGGCGACCGTGAACTGCGTGAGGTGGAGGCCGCCCTTGCGTCGGCAGAGGCTACGCACGACGGTGCGCGCGTAGGCACGTTGCACGCGCACTTGGATGCCATCGGCGGCTATGCGGCACGGGCCCGTGCCGCACGCTTGCTCGCGGGTCTTGGTTTTGATGCGGTGGCAATCGAAAAGCCGGTCGCGGAATTCTCCGGTGGTTGGCGGCGCCGGCTGGCGCTCGCCCAAGCACTGATGGCCCGCTCGGATGTACTGCTTTTGGACGAGCCGACCAACCATTTGGATCTGGACGCTGTGCTGTGGCTCGAAGATTGGTTGCGCAGTTATCCCGGCCTGCTGATCGTCATCGCCCACGACCGCGAGTTTCTGGACCGCGTGGTGAACCGTATTGTGAGTATCGAGGGCGACTGCATTGAGGCCTACACGGGCCACTACTCGTCGTTCGAAGCACAACGGGCAGACCGACTCGCCCAACAACAAGTGGCATTTGAGAAGCAACAGCGCGAAGTGCGGCATATCCTCGACTTCGTCGCGCGCTTCAAGGCCAAAGCGACCAAGGCGCGACAGGCCCAGAGCCGGTTAAAGATGCTGGAACGCATGGAGCGCATCGCACCCGCTCACGTCGACTCTCCTTTCGAATTCGCGTTTCTCGAGCCGGCACGCCTGCCGCGACCCCTATTGGCATTGGACGGGGCATCGGCCGGTTACGCCGATCGAGTGGTGGTAGGGGGCGTTTCGCTGACCATCGCGCCGGGCGACCGTATCGCTTTATTAGGACGCAATGGCGCCGGCAAATCCACGCTGACCAAGGCGTTGGCCGGTGTGCAGCCGTTGCAGTCCGGACGACGCACGGCCGCCCAAGACCTCCACGTGGGCTATTTCGCGCAGCACCAAATCGAACTGCTGGACGCGACTGCCACCCCGCTGCAGCACCTGAAGCGGCTCGGTGGTGACGCGCTGGCGCGCGGTACCGAAGAGGAGCAGCGCACGTTTCTCGGTGGCTTCGGTTTCGCGGGGGATCGGGTGTTCGAGCCTGTCGGCCCCTTTTCGGGCGGTGAAAAGGCGCGACTCGTTTTGGCGTTGATCGTGTCGCAACGCCCGAATCTGCTCTTGCTCGACGAACCGACCAATCACCTGGATTTGGAAATGCGTCATGCCCTCGGGATGGCGCTACAGGATTACACCGGCGCCATCGTGATCGTGTCCCACGACCGCTACATGCTGAAATTGGTGGCCGATGAGCTATGGCTGGTCCACCACGGCCGCGCCACACCCTTCGACGGCGACCTCGACGACTACGCCACGTGGTTGCGCCAGGAAGCGAACGCCCCACGTACAGCCGGCAAAACGGAGGAAGGCCCCCGCTCAGCGGCGGCCGACAAGGAGCGCAAACGGCTCGAGGCCGCTCGTCGGGCAGCGCTGGCACCGTTGCGCGCGACCGTGACCCAAGCGGAGCGCCAAATGGCGCGCCTCACCCCGCAACTCGCGGAGTTGGCGACCCGGTTGGCGGATCCGGCGCTGTACGAACCCTCGGCGCGGACAACGCTGACGGCGCTCCTCGCGGAACAAAGCACCGCCCAAGCGGCCCTGAACGCCGCCGAAAGCCAATGGCTGGAAGCCTCCGAGGCGCTCGAGGCAGCCCAACGAGCAGCGGATTGAATCGCGGTCAAAACAGCATTTGCATCGCTTTTGTCAAAGAGGTGTATAGTATCTGTACACCTCCGGGCTGTTCGGCCCCGGTCACTGTCAAGGCATCCTATGTTTACGATCAAAGCCGTTTCGCAAGCCACGGGCGTCAGCATCGAAACGCTGCGCGCCTGGGAGCGCCGCTATCGGGTCGTTGAACCGCATCGCGACCCGAACGGTCGCCGATCCTACTCGCCGCCCGACGTTATTCGCCTGCGCAAACTCCGGGAAGCGACCGAACGGGGCCACGCCATCTCGAAATTGGCTCGGTTTACCGACGAAGAACTGGCATCGGTTCTGGCCACGCCCGCCAATGAGGGGCCGTCACGGGCCGCGGCGAAGTCGTTCTCCGCTCAAATGATTGATGCGGCAGAGGATTATCGACCGGAAGACTGCGAACAAGCGCTCTCCATGGCCCTCGCTCTGTTGCCGATCGAAGACGTCGTGACCGCCGTACTCTCGCCGACCCTGATCGAGGTCGGCGAACGCTGGCATGCCGGCAGCTTCAACGTGGCACAAGAACGGATCGTCACCGCCGCCGTGCGTCGACAGGTGGGCGCGGTATTGGACACCTACAGCAAAATTTCCTCCAGCGATCCGATCGTCTTCGCGACATTGCCCGATGAGCGCCACGAATTGGGCTTGCTGATGAGTGCGCTGATCGCCGCTTCCAAAGGCATGCGCTGTCATTATCTGGGCACGGAGTTGCCGGCCGCCGATATCGCCACCTATGCGACGCGCGTTGGTGCCTGCGCGATCGTACTGTCGTTCGTGCTGCAGAACCCCCGCTCTGCGGCGGGTCCGTCGCTGGCCGATCTCGCGTTACGCACCCCCAAGGACATCCGTATTTGGGTGGGTGGTCGGGCCTCCGACGAACTCGAGCTCACCGCATTGGGGAATCGGGTGACGCATGTCTCCGACTACTCCGTTTTTCACAGCGAACTCGACACGTTGATGTCGACGGAGCGTTGACCCTAACGAGACGCGGCGCGAACAAGCGCCGCGTCCAGCTGCGTCGACAACTCTTGTACGGCAGCATCCCACGCGGCCTGATACGCGGCGACTACGTCGCGGCGTCGATCCGCTTGCGCCACCGCACTCCCCGAGCCTTCGACCGTCGCGATCACGCGCCGATCCGCGGTGGTACCCACTTCACCGCGTAAGCGCACCCGGACCGTGGGCGCCGTGCCGACGGCGGAATACTCCGCGGCAAACGCGACGATTTCCGGCTGGAGCAGGAAACGCGCATGAAAACCCGAACGGTCGGACACCACGGCTCCGGCCACCCCGCGGGCACGCAGTGCATCCACGAGCATGCCATCCACCATCTGGGGCAGAGGAGCCGCCCAGCGCGCCCCCGCATACACGTCGGAACGGCCATCCGGCAGTGAGACCACCAGATGTTCGGTATCGAGTCCCGGGCGCGCACGGCTCCGGGCGACCTCGAGGACGTCATCGCGCACGGCCGGTTGGGCTGGGAGGGCGCCGGCCGTCAGCGTATAGACATCCGGTGGCGGCGCACCGCGCTGCATGAGGCTCGAACAACCGCCGAGCAATACGCATGAGAGCGAGATCAATACGCAACGACGAATCATCGAGGGATCTCCACACCGCGAGGTGGCAACTGATAGAGCAACTGCGAGGGATCTTCGCGCAAGGATTTGGCTAACTCGCGAACCTCCGCCGCCGCAGCGCGGCTTTCTGCCGCGAGCGCAGTCACCTCACCCAGCCCCTGACCGGCGAAATCGTCCAAATCGGCTTCGTGCCGCGCCAAGAGGCTATCAATCCGGTGACTGGCGGCCGCGAGCCCATCGGAGGCGGCTTTTAGATTTTCGAGGGTAGATGCTAACTGCGGTCCCGACAGATTGATCAAGTGATCTGCGCCGCGAGTGGTCTCTCGCAGATCGGCTATCAACGCGCGCGTCTCTTGTATCAGTTGAGATGCGTTCTTTGCCGCTTGAGGGAGCGAGTCGGAGGCCACCTGCGCGTTGTGGATGACCGACGATAGGGCCTGCACGTTGTCGTCGGCGAGCAATTTATTCACCTGACGCATGACCCTGTTGGCGTCCGCCACGAGCGCAGGCATGCCGGCGATCAATCGATCGAAGTCTGACGAGGACGAGCGGATCACCGGGTATTCCTGACTCGGAATGTCCGCCCCAACGCGCGGCAATTCCGGCGACTGCGACAAGTCGATGAACAAGAGGCCAGTGATGCCCTGCATGGACAGCCGCGCCACCGTATTGGGTCTCACGGGCGTCGCCTTATCGACATCGACTAACACGAGGACGCGATCTGCGGCTCGAGAATCCAAGCGTATACGCGCGACGCGACCCACGTTCACACCGAGATAGCGCACCGTGCTGCCTTCTTGTAGGCCGCTCACGCTGCCGCTGAAATAGACTTCATACCGTTGGTACTCTCGCCGGTCGCTGGAGTTCGTGTACCAAAGGACGAACACCGCCGCCATGGCCAACACGACCAACACAAACGTTCCGACGGCCACGTAGTTCGCTTCGCGATCCATCATGTTCCCCGGGCAACCCGACTGCGGCTGCCATGAAAGTATTCGCGGATCCACGGATGCGGATGCCGCACGATACCGTCCAAGGTATCCGTCACCATACGACCGTCGACGATCACGCCAACCCGATCGCAGGTACGGTAGATAGTATCCAGATCGTGCGTCACCATCACGACGGTCAAACCGAGTACCCGCTTAAGGTAGACCAGCAACTCGTCGAAATGTCCCGCCGAGATCGGATCTAACCCTGCGGTTGGCTCGTCCAAAAACAACAGCACCGGATCAAGCGCCAATGCGCGCGCCAAGGCGGCCCGCTTGACCATGCCGCCCGATAACTGCGCCGGATATTTCTCTCCGGCGTCGTCCGGCAGCCCCACCAAGCGCAGCTTTTGCCGCGATAACCCGCGGATCACCGTCTCCGGGAGACCGAGCCATTCCAGCATGGGGAGTTCAATGTTTTCGAGCACCGTCAACGAGGAGAACAGGGCGCCTTGCTGGAAAGTCACCCCATAACCGCGTTTGACCTGCCGCAACTCCTCCGCACCGAGCGTCGTGATCTCGCGACCGTTGATGAAGATTTCGCCAGCCCGCGGTGCGTTTAAGCCCAGCAAGGTGCGCAGGAGCACCGATTTGCCGCTGCCCGATCCGCCGACGATACCGAAAATCTCGCCGTGCTCGACCCGAAGGTCGAGGCCGTCGTGTATCACCTGCGCGCCGAACCGGTTGCACAGGCCACGAACCTCTACCGCGGGAGCGAGGGTTTCCATCAGAAATCCAGCTCCCAGAAGATGACCGCGAAAATGGCGTCCGCCAGCAACACCAAGAAGATGGACTCCACGACGGCCACCGTGGTCAAACGGCCCAATTCGCGCGAGGTATTGCGAACTTGCAGGCCCCGATAGGTCCCGATGAGTGCAATGAGGAATGCAAAAACGGGGGCCTTGATGACACCCGCCCAGAAGGTGGTCGGAGCCATCGCCTCCTGCATTCGAATCAAGAACTGATTGAATGGAATGTCCACCAAGAGCCACGACAGCACCGCACCACCGGCGAGCCCCATGGCATCCGCAATGATCGTCAGAAGCGGTAGAGCGATGATGAGCCCGAGTACCCGAGGTAAGACTAATAACTCGATCGGGTTGAGCCCGATCGCCCGCAAGGCGTCGACCTCTTCGTTCAATTTCATGGCCCCAATCTCGGCTGCGAACGCACTACCGGATCGGCCCGCCACAATAATAGCGGTCAGTAACACACCGAGCTCACGGAGCACGGACGTGGTCACAAGATCGACAACGAAGGGCTGCGCACCAAACTGACGGAGTTCTTGCGCGCCGATGTAAGCGACGATCACGCTGATCAGAAACGCAATCAGCGCCACGATCGGAATCGCGAGCAACCCGGTTTCATAGACTTGGCGAAACAGTGACTTGGGTCGGAGCCGGGCCGGTTGGCGCAACGCCCCGCCCGCGACGCTGTAAATGCGCCCGAGAAAGTCCACGACATTGCGCACCGCTTCGCCGCCCTGCACGGCCCAGCGACCCAAGCGGTCCAACGGCAGCGCGGCGCCGTAGCCCGGCTCCCGCGCGTGCGCCGGCACGGCGGATTCACCGGCCGCATTCAGTGTGTCGGTAAAGCCGAGCAGCTCGGGCCGTGCACTGCCCCACCGAACACTGCCGCCAGCCTCCTCCACGCGCCGCTCCAATTGGCGCAATAGAAAGGCCCCGGTGAGGTCGATGGCCTCCAGGCGATCCTGAAGAACAACGTCGCCGAGCGATACCGCATAGGTTTCAACGTCACGCAGCCGCTGTGACGCCTCGGCCGCCGTCCAGCGGCCGAGGATGGCCACACCGGATCCATCGCTGAGGCCTTCGATCGACTGAGCCATGGCGATGGCTGTTCGGCGACTCAGAGCGCCTTGTGCGAACCGTCGCAGAGCGGCGCGTTCTTCGTCGCCTTGCACGCGCAGAAGTACACCGTCTTCGACGCATCCGCAGCGTACTGCTGCGGCGTGAACTCACTGCCCTTATGCGAACCGTCGCAGAACGGCTGCTTGGCAGACTTGCCGCAGGTGCACCACCAATAACTCTTACCCGCCTCGACATCGACGCCGATTGGCGCGGTTCCGGCCACCACTGGATCACTCATGGACGCACTCCTTTCACAAAAGTCCCAATCACCTTCAGAGGTGACGCCCCATGCTAGCAGTCCGCTCCGTCCCCGCCCATACGGTTGGACGGCGGCCGATAGCGGCGGGGCCTACTCCGCAATGCGGATGTTCAGGACAGGGACGGCTGGCGGTCACGGCGACCCGTGTTGATGCGCCTCGACAAACCAGAGCTGTTTGTCGATTTCGGCGGTGATCGCGGTCAATAGATCAGCCGTGACCTTGTCGCCCGCCGCATCGCAGTCGTCGATGGCGGCGCGGGTCAGCCCGCCGAAGCTGGCGAGCGCCGACGCGACAGCGTCCAGATGCTGGTCGCCGCGGGTGATATTCAGGGGATAAGCCGCGAGTACCGAGCGGCGGGCAACCGCCTGCACCGTTCCTTCGGGAGTTCCCCCGAGGGCGGCGAGTCGCTCGGCCAACGCGTCGACTTGCGCATTCAGTACCGTGTGAATGGCATCAAACAACTCATGCAGCGCAATGAATTGCGGGCCTTTGACATTCCAGTGGGCCTGCTTCAGCTGCAAGCTGAGATCAATGGCGTCGGCGAGGCGCGTCGCGAGCACCGGTGCGATGGCCTGACGAATCGTTTCCGATAGAACAATGCGGGTCTTGTGCATGACAACTCCTCCCGGTTTTGGTGGAAGGAGTGTCACGCGCCCTCGTCACATCGTCCAATGAACCGTCCCAATCTCCGTGATTGAGACGGTCTATCGTTTACGCCGAGGGATCGCGGCGACGGCGCACTTCAATCGTCGCGACGATGAGCGAGATTCCGACGAGCACACCCCACCACAGATGGGGATTGCCGAGGAAGCCGGCGACATCCACGTGGAGCAACGATTCGCCGCCGATATGGCCCACCGCATCCGCCATCCCGATCTCACCGGTCTGATCGTCGAATTTGATCGCAGTGACAGAACCGGCGTGCTCCGGGAAACCGAGGCGACTCACGAATACCGTGATGAAGGCGTGCGTACCAAGCAGCAACTTCTCAACGAGCGCGATGGCTGCTGGAATCAACAGAGCCACGAGCGCCGGTGAGCGCGGTGCCACCGCCGAGACTAACAGCACCCACGCCATCACGGGCAACGCCCACAGTTCCAAGGCGAACAATTCATACAGTCCGAAACCTTCGACATGCGCCCAGATCGATGGCGACCACAATGCGGTGGCGATTCCCGCGACCGACATCAACTTCACCGACACCGCCAGAGCAAGGATGACTTGCGTCAGCCACATGGCCACACCAGCGAGGGCCGGCATCACCACGAGCGCGAACGCGAGCTTGGACAGTACTGTCGCGCCATCACCGACCGGCAGTGACTTCCAAAACAAGATACTGCGGTCTTTTCGTTCGCTGTACAGCGTATCGACCAAGTAGGCGTACTGGACGATTTGCAGTATCACCAGGAAGAGCGCGGCGATACCGATCAACAAACCCATCACAACGCCGTCGATCGCCGCCGATTGGACTTTCACGTGCGCGGCAAAATCGGCGGAAAACGAACCCGAGACACCGTAGAACAGTCCGAGTAGCGCCACCGCTGCAATCACGAGCGCGGTTATCGCGGGGACCAACCAGGCTGAACGCGACTCCCAAAACTCGCGACGGACCAGCCAGATGAACTGTTTCATGCCGCACCTCCGGTGACCTGAGCAATGAATAGATCTGCGACCGAAGGCGTATGGACTTCGCCCACGCTCTGTAAGGTCACGGGATCGACGCCGTCGTAGAGGTACACCACGCGGCCCACCGAATCACGACGTGATATCGGCTTTAGCGCATCAGCGGCAGCCCGGCGATCGGGATGTACCACCACCTGATGGAAACGCTGCTCCAGCGCCTCCATCGAAGCGTCCAACACGATGCGTCCGTTGTCGATGAAGACGAGGTCCGTGAGCAGATGCTCCACTTCCTCTACTTGATGGGTGGTGATGAGGATCGTGCGCTCACCGTCCATGTAATCGGACACTAACCCGTCGTAAAACTGGCGACGTGCGACGATATCGAGGCCTAGCGTCGGCTCGTCCAGAACCAGTAATTTCGCATCAATGGCCGTGACCAAGGCGAGATGCACTTTGGTCACGGTGCCTTTAGAGAGCGTCTTGATGCGCGCCTGGCGGTCGATGCCCGCGCGAGCCAAGAAGGCCTCGCACCGGTCGCGCCTAAAGCGCGGGTGTACACCGGCGACAAAGTCGATGGCATCACCGACGCGCAACCAACGGGGCAGGAGAGCCACGTCGGCGATGAAGGCGACGTTCTCCATCAAGGCATCCCGGGATTTGACCGGATCGAGGCCCAAGACCCGTAGGTCGCCACTGACCGAAATCAGTCCGAGTAGGGCTTTCAGCAAGGTCGTTTTGCCGGCACCGTTCGGGCCGATGAGCCCAACGATCCGTCCCGGCTGTACCGAGAACGACACATTATCGAGGGCCGCTTTACGACCGTAGGTCTTACGGAGCCCTTTTGCTTCAATCAATGCGGACATAGTCAGTCCTCCGTCGTGGCACCAGCGCCCGCTGGTGTATCAAATAGTTCCGCCGGGGTAAGCCCGAGCCGCTGGATCGTGGCCCGTAGGCGCGGCCAGTCCTCTGCCAGGAAGCGCGCCCGCTCATCTGTCCTCAGAGCGGCGGCCGCGCCGGGTGAAACGTACATCCCCAGACCCCTCCGCTTCTCCACGAGCCCGGCGTCGGCGAGCTCCTGGTAGGCCTTGAGTACGGTCAGCGGATTCACCCGAAGATCGGCCGCAACAGTCCGGACCGATGGCAGCGGCTCGCCATCCTTGAGTGCACCATCCAATATGAGCGCGATCACGCGATCACGCAGTTGCCGATAAATCGGCTGTGTATCGCTAAATGCGGCATCCATGACAGCCAACCTCACAGTAACGTAGGCACATCGACCGGTAAGGCACGGTGCGCATGGTGGGTGGACGACCGAGCGGCGCTCAGTTCCGGGGCACCGGCGCGGACGGTACTGGATCGGCTGTAATGGCCGTGCGCCATCACCCCCAGCCACGAGCCGCCGGTCAGCACCAGCGCGGTCAGCAGATACAGCCCAGGTCGAATCAGGTGTTTCAAGGGGTTCTCCCGGAGGGGTCCAATTGCAGATCTTGTGTTGTAGTTAACTATAACACTAAATCAATTGCAACCCCTAGGGGGCCTATGGCGCAGGGAGCCGGCCGCGAGGCGGCGGAAAGAAAGTCCGCGCCGATGGCTCTCGGCTAAACTAGGCGTTTTACACCGCCGAGTTTCGGAGCGAAGAATGAAGCAGCCGATCAATGTCACTATCACGGGCGCCGCCGGTCAGATCGGCTACGCGCTGGCCTTCCGCGTCGCCTCGGGTGCGATGCTGGGACCCGATCAGCCGGTTAACCTGAATTTGCTGGAAATCACCCCGGCGCTGCCGCAATTGAATGGCGTCGTCATGGAACTGAGCGACTGCGCATTCCCGACCCTAAACCGTGTCACGGCCACCGATGACGCCAAGGTTGCCTTCCGCGATTGCGGTGCTGCGTTGCTGGTAGGCGCGCGTCCGCGCGGCCCGGGTATGGAGCGCAAGGACTTACTTTTGGCCAATGCGCAGATATTCTCGGCGCAGGGCAAAGCGATCAACGAAGTGGCGCGTCGCGATATCAAAGTGCTGGTGGTCGGTAACCCGGCGAATACCAATGCGCTCATCGCACGCAGCAATGCACGGGATATCGACCCGCGTAACTTCACGGCGATGACTCGCCTCGACCACAACCGCGCGATGGCGCAGTTGGCGGAGAAGACCGGCAAGCACGTGAACGACGTACAGAAGGTCATCATCTGGGGCAATCATTCGGCCACCCAGTACCCGGATCTCAATCACGCCACCGTCGGCGGACAGAGTGCTCTGTCGCTCGTCGATCAGGCCTGGTACGCCGATCATTTCATCCCAACGGTCCAGCAGCGAGGCGCCGCGATCATCAAGGCCCGCGGCGCATCGTCGGCCGCATCGGCCGCATCGGCCGCCATCGATCACATCCGTACGTGGATGCTCGGCTCAGCGCCGGGCGACTTCGTCAGCATGGCCGTCGCGTCGGACGGTAGCTACGGCATCCCCGAGGGTGTGGTGTACTCGTACCCTGTGACGACATCGAATGGCTCGTATGAAATCGTTCAGGGTTTGGATATCAATGAGTTCAGCCGCGCACGCATGACGGTAACCCATCAGGAGTTGCTGGAAGAACGTGACGGCGTGAAGGATCTCCTGTAAGGAATTTTTTTGGGCCCTTCTACCTTCCTGCTGGCGTTTACCGCGCTCTTCTCTATCGTCAATCCGTTGACGGGCGCGTTCACGTTTTACGGCGCCACGCAGGATTTCTCGTCGCGCGCTCGGGCTCAAGTGGCCCGGCGCGTGGCGTTTTATTCGTTTTGTTTGATCACGGCGTCGCTGTACGTCGGCGCGTATATTCTGAGTTTTCTCGGGATTTCGTTGCCGGCGTTGCAGGTCGCCGGTGGCATTGTCATCTCGCTATCCGGCTGGGGCATGCTGACGAGCCCCGATAGCACCGAGCAACGACGTAACGAAGCGTCATCCGCCTTGAGCGATCATGCGATCACCGAGCGTCTGTCGTTTTACCCTTTGACCATGCCACTGACGGTCGGCCCGGGGACCATTTCGGTGGCGATATCGGTCGGTGCCAATCGCCCGACCGGCGTCAGCGCCGATGCGATCACGTTTTTCATTGCGACCGTGCTGGCCGTGGCGACACTCGGCGTTTGCATATATTTGGCCTACCGACACTCTGATCGGTTGGCGGCCGCCATCGGCAAAACGGGCACGGCCATTGTCGTGCGCTTGTCAGCCTTTTTGCTCTTCTGCATTGGAATCCAGATCGGTTGGACCGGTCTGTACCAGCTGTTGAGCACCTTACCCTTCGCCACGCCACAAACGTTGCCCTGAGTCGATGCAGGGATTCACCCTCACGGCAGGCGCAACCATTTGATAACGTCTGCTTACTAAATAAGTCACTCCGCTACGCCATGAGCCACGAAAACGTCGTCGCAGAATCCCGCCGCAGCCCTGCCCGGACGCTGATGCTGATCGTGTTGCCACTCTTGGTTACGGGCGCCGCTGTTTGGGCGTACGGCTCGGCCGGGCGTTATGTCGACACCGATAATGCGTACGTTCAGCGCGATCGTATTGATGTCTCGCCGCAAGTCTCTGGCGATATCAAGGATGTCCGCTTTCGCGAAAACGACGCTGTCAGTGAAGGCGCGCTCGTACTCGTACTGGATGACACGCTTCAGACCATCGCCGTGAAGGCCGCTGAGTCCAAACTCGAGTCGGCCCGCGCTGAGATCGCGGGTGCATTAGGTGCCTATCGCGAGAAGGATGGCGAAATTGCGATGGCGCGCCGGGCGGCGGAATACGCCCAGCGGGATACGCTACGACAAGACGAGTTGGCCGCCCGCAAACTGGTGCCCGCCGCTACGGTCGATTCTTCGCATCGCACCACAGACCTTTCCGTAGGCGCGATCGGCGTTCTGGAATTGCAGCGCGACCAATTGCTCGCGCGGCTCGGAGGTCGACCCAATCGTCCCGTCGACGACTACCCTCCCGTCCGTGTCGCGCTCGCGGAACTGGAGCGTGCGCGTGTCGAGCTCGCCCGAACGCGCATCTACGCGCCGCGACAAGGGGTTGTCAGTCATTTGCCCAAAGTCGGCGCCCGCGTGGACGCCGGTCGACCCGCCTTCGCGATAGTCGGCAGCGACCGCATCTGGGTCGACGCCAACTTCAAAGAGACCGACTTGGAATGGGTGCGACCCGGACAGCCGGTGACGGTGGATATCGATACCTACCCTTCCCATCCGTGGAAAGGGACCGTCGAGAGCATTGCCGGGGCAACGGGCGCGGAATTCGCGCTGCTCCCTGCGCAAAACGCGTCAGGCAATTGGGTCAAAGTCGTCCAGCGGATCCCCGTGAGAATCACGCTCGTTGCGAGCCCCAACGATCCTCCCCTGAGGGATGGCATGAGCGCGACGGTGCAAATCGACACGGGTGCGCATACGCGTTTTGATCGTTGGCTGGGCCGCAGTCACTAGGCGCCTATGGGACAGATTACGCTGGTACGTCACGGTCAGGCATCCGTACAAGGCGCCTCGTACGACGCACTCTCGCCGCTCGGTCATGCACAGGCGCGCCGACTGGGCGCACACTGGGCCGAACGTGGCCTGCACGTGGATACTGTCTACGTGGGACCTCGACAACGCCATGCCGAAACCGCCGCGCACGTCGCTGCGGCCTATGCCGAGCGCGGGCTGCCGTGGCCGCTCCCCCAACCGGCGCCGGATCTCGACGAGCACCACGGCCTTGCCGTGCTGAAGCGAGCGGCCGGCCTCAACGACACCGGTGACGGTTTGATGAGCGGGGACGCGAGCCGCGATGCCGCAATACGGCATCTCTTTGGTCGATATCGGGACATCATGCGCGAGTGGGCCGCGGGCGGCTTTGCCGACGACGGCATTGAGCCTTGGAATGCGTTTCGCGCGCGCGCGCGGCGCGCACTGGAGCAACTCTGCTGCGGAAGTGGGCGAACGGTCGCCTTCACGTCAGGCGGCCTCATTGCCGCCGTCTTAGGTGATGTACTGGCCTTGGATGATCACCGAATCATTGATCTGTCGGCGACGGTGTACAACACCAGCCTGACCGACGTACGCCACCGTCCCGGCGAAATCGGCCTGGTCGCGTTCAACGGCACGCCGCACTTGCACGATGCATCGGTGCTTACGCGCGTTTAGAACGCTGGGCAGGACGAGTCCACCACCAGTAGAACGGCAGTCCGAGCGCAATATAGAAAGCGCCCAACAGCGCCCGATCGGTGTCGGCGATGAAACTATTGACCAGCAACCACGTCGTCACGACCAGGAACAGCACCGGTAATACGGGGTATCCAAAGGCTCGGTACGGCCGTTCCGCGTGAGGCAGCGTACGGCGAAATACAAAGACGGAGCCGGCCGCCAGCCCGTAGAACAGCCACGATGCAAACACGACCGAGTCGGTCAACGCGTCGTAATTGCCCCATATCGCCAATACCGACGCCCATGCGGCCTGCGCCACAATGGCGCGCACCGGCACGTGCGTGCGTGGCGAGACCTTAGCCAGCGCTTTAAAGAACAGGCCTTCGCGCGCCATCGCATAGGGAATACGTGAATTGGCCAGTACAGAAGCGTGCAGCGAGCCGACACTGGAGACCATCAAGATGCCCAGAATCACGATCACGGCGGCGGGCCCAATCGTCGCGCTCAACGCGTCCGATGCCACGGACGAATGGAGCGAGACGCTACCAATCTGATCCGGTGTCATCGCGTAGAAGTACGCAAAATTGGCTAACAGATACAGCACACCGACGACCAACATCCCCCCAACGAACGCGCGTGGCAGATTGCGTTCCGGGTTCTGCACCTCGCCGGCCAAAGGCGCGACGTTCTGCCAGCCGTCATACGCCCAAAGCGCGCCGACCATTGCCGCGCCAAAGCCAATCACGCCGCCCCGCGCCGTCGCGGACACCTGTTCGCAACTGGCAGCGGCACTCAAGGGTGCGCCAAGATGGGCCCAATTCCCGTGGGCATACAGGATGAGCGTTCCCGCAACGCCGACGACCAGCGCGATCTTGATTAACGTGAGGCCAAGCGCCAACGCACCACCGGTCGCGACGGGCCTGAAATTAACGACCGCCACTGCCCAGATGGCCGCGATCGACACGACCGTGATGCCCGAGATCGGCCACGGTCCAAGCGCGAATAATGTCGGCTCCAGTCGGTGGCCGAGCGCTTGATTGAGAAAGGTGGCGAACCCGATGGCCAATGCCGCCTGTGAGGCGGAGCGGGCAATACCGAAGAAGGTCCATCCATAGAGAAAGCCGACCAAGCGGCTGTACGCACGGCGCAGATACACGTACTCGCCACCCGCAACGGGCATCATTGCCGAGACTTCGCCGTAGGAGAATGTGCCGGCGAGCGCGAGTAGACCGGCAGCAATCCAGGCCGCCATGACGAGGCCTGGACTGCCGACGTTGCAGGTCATGACACGCGTCTTCAAAAAGACGCCCGTGCCAATCATGTTGGCGACGTTTATGGAGATCGCCGCCGAAAGACCGAGCCCGCGTACGAGCTCGGCCCGGGATCGGCGGCCGCCGTCATCGACGTACCGCTCGGTCCCGGTCATGTCGGACTCCCTTAGAAGAGGCCTACGACCTTACCATTTTCATCAATATCGATGTGGTCGGCCGACGGCACCTTCGGCAGGCCCGGCATGGTCATGATGTCACCGCAGACCATCACGATGAACTCAGCGCCGGCCGCAAGGCGGACCTCACGCACGTTCACCATGTGACCCGAGGGAGCGCCCTTCAGCGCCGGATCGGTGGAGAAGGAGTACTGCGTCTTCGCAACACACACCGGGTAATGCCCGTAGCCGGATTCCTGCAACTGCTTAATCTGACCACGAACCTTGGCATCCGCCGAGATGTCGGCCGCGCCGTAGATCTTGGTCGCAATGGCCTTCATCTTGTCCCACAGCGGCAGCGACTCGTCGTACACGAACGTCGCCTTGCCCGGATTCTTCTCAATGGTCTCGACGACCGCATGCGCCAGATCGGCCGCACCCGCGCCGCCTTCTGCCCAGTGGCGCGCCAAGATCACCGGCGCACCGTGCTGCGCCATCTTGTCCTTGAGCAACGCGACTTCAGCGTCGGTGTCGGTCGTACGGTGGTTGATCGCGATTACGCACGGCAGTCCGTAATGGTTGCGCACGTTATTGACGTGACGCTCCAAATTGACGATGCCTTTCTCAAGCGCGGGCAGGTTTTCGGAGCTCATTTCCTTGAGATCGCAGCCACCGTGGAACTTGAGCGCACGGATGGTCGCAACCAGCACGACCACCGACGGGCTGAGACCCGACTTGCGGCACTTAATGTCGATGAACTTCTCAGCGCCGAGGTCAGCGCCGAAGCCCGCTTCCGTGACCACGTAGTCGGCGAGCTTCAACGCCGTCTTCGTGGCGAGAACAGAGTTGCAGCCGTGCGCAATGTTGGCGAACGGGCCACCGTGGATGAACGCCGCGTTATTTTCCAGCGTCTGCACCAGATTGGGCTTGAGCGCTTCACGCAGCAACACGGTCATCGCGCCGGCCGCATTCAGGTCGCGCGCACGCACCGGCTTTTGGTCGCGGGTGTAGCCCACCACGATGTTGCCGAGACGTTCTTTGAGATCCTTAAGGCTGGTCGCCAAGCAGAAGATCGCCATCACTTCCGAAGCGACGACGATGTCGAAGCCGTCCTGACGGGGGTACCCATTGCCTGGGCCACCGAGCGACGCGGTGATGTCGCGCAGCGCGCGATCGTTCATGTCCATCACGCGCTTCCAGGTGATACGACGGACGTCGATACCCAGCGCGTTGCCGTGATGAATATGGTTGTCGAGCAACGCCGCGAGCAAGTTATTCGCCAACGCGATGGCGTTGAAGTCGCCGGTGAAGTGCAGATTGATGTCTTCCATCGGCACGACCTGCGCCATGCCACCGCCCGCCGCGCCGCCCTTCATTCCGAAGACGGGGCCGAGGCTGGGTTCGCGCAGACAGATAACGGCCTTCTTGCCGATCTTATTCAGCGCGTCGCCCAAGCCCACCGTGGTTGTGGTCTTGCCTTCGCCCGCCGGGGTGGGGCTGATGGCCGTCACCAGAATCAACTTGCCGTCAGGCTTCGACGCGAGGCTATCGATGTAATCGAGCGAAATCTTGGCCTTGTACTTGCCGTACTGGTCCAATGCGTCATCCGGGATCCCGAGTCGCGATGCGATGTCGGTGATCGGTTGCATGGTCGCTGCCTGAGCAATCTCGATATCTGAACGCACGAAAATCTCCCTTACCGCCCGTTCTACGGGTGTTGATTCACTAAGTGTTCCCCAGCGACCACGAGTGCCACGAGGATCCCAATCCTTCATCCGTGTGCCGCTAGCTCCGTCGTCTTAGGCACCGCTTCGCGCAGCCCAAAGGGCCTCGGCGCGTCGCGCAGCCTCTGCCTCGTCGATGCGCTCAAGGCCGCCCGGCACGGCTGCCTCGATGCCTGATTCCGTCACCACGAAATCCATCAGGATGTCGTGATCCTGCGGGTAGGTCGTCGCGACCCGCGCCGCATCGTGAGCAATCGCGATCGTCAACGGCCGCGGGCGCAATGCCGCGAGCGTCCGATCGTAGAACCCGCCACCGTAGCCCAAGCGATCGCCCACGGCGCCAATCCCAACCACGGGGATCAGGAGCGCCTCGGGCACCACCGACTGGGTATCCATGGGTACCGGGATGTCGTAGACACCGGCCCGCATGGCCACCTCCGGCCACCACTCCAGAAACTCGAGCGGCTGTGCCTTTGCCACCACCGATGGCAGCGCCAAACGAGCGCCTTGCTGGCGAAATTCGGCCGCGACACCGCGTGCGTCGTATTCCCCCTGGTAAGGCCAACACAGTCCGATCGTCAGGCGCGCAAGCAGCGGGAAGCCACGGCGCAAGTAGCCGTCGATCCGCTGCGCACACAACGCCCGAACGTCCAACGGTGTGGCCAAGCGGGCAGCGATAAGGCGCGCTCGCTCAGTTTTTCGCCAGGCGGCTAATTCGGGGGTCAGTGCCATCGTGCTGCGCATCTTACTCGCGCCCCCCGCTCCGACCCGGACGGTTCGCGACATGGACCGCCCGTATTTGCGCCATGTCTAGGACAGAACTCAGTCCACACGCGGTCTGGGCAGCACAAACGTGTGTCGCGACTCCGGGCTGTCCAGTGTCCCCGCCGGGTAGTAGCGCTGGAAATACTTCAGGTCCTCCAACTCCGGGTACCTCGCCATAAATGTCTCAAAATCAATATCTTGAGGCTCATCGGCCTGCCGCTCAGCCATCAGGGCCAGAAACGCGACCGTGAGCGTCTCGTGGTAGAGACTGGCTTTACCGAGCCGCTCGGCGAAACCGGTAATTGCGCGCTTCATGGCGACGCAGGCAGAGGGGAAATCATGACGCTGGAGATACAAAAAGCCCGCGCGCAGGTGAGCCCGGTGACCGAATGCCTGCGGCGGCAACGATCCGTCTTCCAAAGACGCTAGAAAAACATGGTCGTCCATCACCCCTCTCCTTTAAACCTGTGACCCTATTCCTGTACTGGACGGGTCGTGCACCCTAAGGTTGTGACCTTCCCCGCAACGGACCAACGCGAATGGATCCGCAGGTCATCACTGACACTCACATTGTCGAACGTTACCTGCTCGGCCACCTGTCTGGCGCAGAGTCTCGGTACTTGGAGCAGATGCTCAAGCAGCATCCGGCATTGGCGGACCGACTGGACCTACCCGGGGCGCTGACTCGGCTCGAACGCCTACTCAAGTTGACTCGAAGCCAACCGCCGAGTGCCCAGACGGTGCCGCGGTGGTGCCATCCCATCAGCATTGCCGCGCTCAGCATCGCGCTCGTTGCCGCGATCGGGGCAGGCATCGGCGCCAACGCGGACCGTCGCGCATTGCTCAGTCACGTCGCCGAAGCCAAAGCGCTGGCCGATCGCGGAGCCCTGCCAAACGCACGATTTGTGTCTCATTTGCGCGTCACTCCCGTACTGGGGGACTCCGGTTCGAACGCCATCAACCTCGGATCACGTCTCAGACCGAATTACACCGAGTTGCGCATCAATGTGCAGCACTCGACGGCATCGACTTTTGGACTGTCGATACGCCGCGCCGACCGTACGGAAGTCTCGCGCATCGACCGGTTGGAACCGGACGCCAACGGCGACTTAGCCCTGGCGCTCAATATCGGCGTCCTTCCGGCCGGCGTATACGAATGGAGCATCGAATCCATCACCCCCCAAGGTAACCGCCACTTGGAAGGTACGTTCCGCACGGCGGTGTCTGGCCCCTGATCCTACCCGCCACGAAGCACGTGCACCGGCGGCGTCGACGCCAACCGCCACGTGCCGACCGCACCGGCAATACCCACGAGGAGCAGCCCGGCGCCGGGCCCCCACAGCCAGAGCACGAGATGCGGGTGCCATGGCAATCCCAGCCAATAGACCGCCACCACCGCCCCAATGATGGCCGCGGCACCCGCCGCGGCGACGCCAGCCAGTACGCCCAAGGTCGCAAATTCAGCGACCGCGCAGGCAATCACCCGGTGTCGGCTCGCGCCGAAGGCCCGTAGTAAAGCCCCCTCAAAGCGTCGCTCGTCCGCCGTGGCCCGTATGGCGGCCTGCAGGACCACCAGCCCCGCCAGCAAGGTGAACGCAAAGACGTACGTGACCGCATCCGAGGCTCGGTCGACCAAGCGACGGACCGTGGTCAGTACGCCGTCGAGGTCCAATACGGTCACCGTCGGGAATCGCCGATTGAACTCAGCGAGATGCTGGCGCGCCGACGCATCGAGATGCGCCGCCGCCAAATAACTGCCGACCCGATCGTCCAGCACCGCCGGCGAAATCAGGAGAAAGAAATTGGGTCGAAAGCCGTCCCACCGGACTTTGCGGACACTGCTCAGCCGCACGGCCAACGGCTCCCCAGCGACATCAAACAGGAGCCGGTCGCCGAGTTTCAATCCCAGTTCGTCCCGATATTCGGTCGCCACCGAGACCTCAGGATCACGGGGATCCGGATGCGACCACCACTGCCCCTGAACGATACGGTTATCGCGCGGCACCTCCGCGCTAAAACTCAAATTCTGCTCGCGTTCTGCGAAGGCGCGGCCTCGCTCCGTCGCCGGTAAACGCTGGGCCATCGGCGTGCCATTGACCGAGACCAGCCGTGCGCGAACCCACGGCGCAAACTCAACCCCCACCCGCATACCGGCAAAATACTGCCCGACCGCAGCTTTCTCGTCCGGCGCAATGTTGATGAGAAAGTGATTTGGAGCATTTGCGGGGAGCGCTTGGCGCCACTCCTCTAAGAGATCGCGCCGAACAACCCCCATCAGCAGCAGCAAGGTGAGGGCCACACTGAAGGCGACCAGCTGCGCAACGCTCTCCAAGCGCCGACGCGCCAATGCGGCGATCCCAAAACGCCACGGATGACCGGCGTCGGAGCGAACCCGTCCCGCAAGCCCGACCAGGCAACCGCCGAGTCCGGCGTAAACCACCGTGACCGATAGCAGCGCCAGTGCGGCGCCCACCATCAATCGCACATCGCGCACACCGATATACAGAATCAGCAAGAGCGCCGACACTGCCGCCAGCGCCGGCACGATCAGTGGCAGTGCGCGCGGAAGCAAATCCTCCCGCAAGACGCGCGCGGGGGGCACCCGTGTTAACTCCAGAATGGGCGGCAACCCAAAGCCAGCCACCATCACCACCGCGGTCGTCAATCCGAGCAACGCCGGGGTCGCGCCCGGGGCGGGCAGAATCGCGAGTCCCGTGAAGACCTGCGCGAATGATGCGAGCCCCCATTGGCCGGCATACCCGCCGACGATACCGATGAGTCCACCGGTCAGGGTCGCTGCACCCAATTCCTTCACGAACCGCCGCAAAACGATCGCGCGGGTCGCGCCCAAACATTTGAGCAACGCCACCTCGTCACGCCGCCTCGCTGCGTGTCGACGTGCCGCCATGGCCAGTGCGATGGCCGCCAGTAGGACGGTCGTGACCGCGGCCAAATGCAGGAATTGGCCAGCGCGTTCCGCTGCGCCTCCCAGTTGCGCGCTGGAGTCCGCCACGGACACGAGTCGTTCCGCTGGCGACTTGTGAACACGTAGCCATGCCATAAAACCATCGACCACCGACGCCTCGCCCGCGGCGAGCAGTGTGTACGTGGCACGACTTGCGGGCCCCACCAATCCGCTGGCCGCGAGGTCCGTCTGCCGCACCAACAGCGCCGGCGCTACTTCTGCAAATCCGCTACCGCGGTCTGGGCGGTCGGCTAAGACAGCGGCGATCTGCACTTGCGTTGCGCCGAGTCGCAGCACATCGCCGACCGCCACATTCAGCCGACTCGCGAGGCGTGGATCGATGTACGCGGTTCCCGGAGACGGTAATGCCACCGTCTCGACGGTCGGGCCGTAAACCACCTGGGCCAGCCGCAGCGAGCCGCGCAACGGGTAGCCACCGTCACTGGCGATGACCGTGGCCAATTGCGCTTGGTCAGCCGCATGCACCACCGATGTCACGCTCGTCGTCCGAGCCGTCCGTAAGCCCCGGGTTTGTGCCTCCCGGTCGGCGGCGTCCAATGTCGCGGCGCTGCGGCCGGACTCCAACCGGAGGTCCGCCGCCAACACCGTCGCCGACTCCAGCCGAATTCCGCGCTCAAGGCGGTCGGTGAACCATCCCACCGTCGTCGACGAAGCCACCGCGACGACAATTGCCGCGACGAACACCGCGAGGTCCGACCGACCCGCGATGCGAAAAAAACGAACCCCGGGGCGCGGTAGGCCGCTCATCCGGCCACCGCCCCCTCGACCAGGCGACCCGCAACCAACGTTAACGTGCGATCACATCGCGCCGCGAGGCTACGCTCGTGAGTGACCAATACCAACGTGGTGCCGAGCGTCCGGTTGAGCTCAAACAACAATTCGATCACCCGATCACCACTCGCCGTGTCGAGGTTGCCCGTCGGCTCATCCGCAAACAACAGCGCTGGACGGCCCACGAACGCACGCGCCAAGGCAACCCGTTGCTGCTCCCCACCGGACAGCTGCCGGGCCATGTGTCGGGCGCGATTTTCCAGCCCAACACTCGCAAGGGCCTCGGCGGTCAATCGATCGGCATTCGATGTGCCTGCCAACTCCAGCGGCAAGCGCACGTTTTCCTCGGCGGTCAAAGTCGGTACGAGATGGAACGCTTGGAACACAAAGCCGACACGCCCCGCGCGCGCCTGCGCGCGCCCGTCTTCATCCAGTGCGGAAAACGGCTGCCCTTGCAGCAGCACCTCACCGCGTGAAGGTACGTCAAGCCCAGCCAGCAATGCCAATAGCGTCGACTTGCCCGATCCGGAAGGACCGACGATCGCAACAGACTCGCCGGGATACACCGCCAAACTCACATCCATCACGATGGTCAGCGGCCCGTCAGGGCTGCTAACCTCTTTCGTCACTCCGCGCGACTCGAGTACTGGCACTTGAAACTCCTGCTCCGGCCTCTGGCCGTTGTGTGCGCTCTAAGCATCGCTCGCCTCGCTTGGGGTGCGCCGGCTATGCCCGCTGTCGCGCCGGGACCCGTCCTCGTACTCGGGGACTCGCTCAGCGCCGGTTACGGTCTGCAGCCCGGTGAGGGATGGGTGTCTTTGCTGACCCAGCGATTAGCGTCTGCAGGGTACGGGGAGGCGGTCGTGAATGCCAGCGTCAGCGGCGAAACCACCACCGGCGGATTGAATCGATTGGCTCGCGCGTTGGCGGTGCATCACCCGTCGGTCGTCATCATCGAATTAGGCGCCAACGACGCCCTGCGCGGCCTTCCCGCCGATGAGATGGGCGCCAATCTCGTCCGCATCGCTCGCAGCGCGCAAGCGTCGGGCGCTCGCGTGCTGGTGATCGGTGCTCCGTTACCGGGCAATTATGGGGAGGAGTACTCGCAGGCGGTGGCGCACGCTTATCAGGTCGCAGCGCAGCAAGCGCACGCGCCGCTCATACCCTCGCTCATCGCAGGCATTGCACCCGACGAGCGCAACTTTCAGGCCGATCACTTACATCCCGTGGCCGCCGTACAAGGCCGGATCCTCGACAACGTTTGGGGGCCGCTAACGCGCCTCTTGGGAAAACCGCAAGGACGCGCGCGACCGCATCATGACTGAGAGCCAATTTGGATTATTACGGCAACGTCGATTCTTGCCGTTCTTCATTACGCAAGCGTTCGGCGCCTTCAACGACAACTTCTACAAGAACGTGCTCGTGATCCTCGTGACTTACGACGCCGTGACCTACAGCAGCGTCAATCCAGCGCAGTTGACGCAACTGGCGGGCGGTCTCTTCATACTGCCGTTTGTCGTGTTCTCCGGTCTTGCCGGTCAATTGGCAGACCGCTTCGATAAAGTGTTGGTCATGCGCGTTGTGAAGTGCTTTGAGGTCGCCATCATGCTGCTCGCGACCGCCGGCTTTGCCACGCACAGCATTGGGGCTTTGCTCGGCGCGTTGTTCCTGATGGGGATGCATTCAACATTCTTCGCGCCCGCCAAGTACGGCATCCTGCCGACGATATTGGATGCGCGCGAACTGGTCGGTGGCAATGCCATGCTCGAGATGGGTACATTCGTCGCCATATTGTGCGGCCAATGTCTGGCAGGCCCCGTTGCCGCCAGCGGCACCACGCTCATCATCGGGCCTACGTTGATTGCGGTTGCCACAATGGGTCTTATCTGGAGCCTAGCCATTCCTCGACTGGCGCCCGAGGCTCCCGGATTACGGATCGACTGGAACTTATGGCGATCGACGATTGAGAACATGGCGGTCGCGTACCGCGACCACTCGGTATTCCTCGCGATACTCGGCATCTCGTGGTTTTGGTTCTACGGAGTGGTCATCCTCGCGCAGATGCCTATCTACGGAAGCGTGATCCTGCACGGGCCTGAGGTTACCGTCACGGTCCTACTGCTTGGGTTCACCGCCGGCATTGGCACAGGCTCGCTGCTCTGCGAGCGACTCTCCGGCGGTCGACTGGAGATTGGTCTCGTTCCTCTCGGCTCCCTGTTGATGACCGTGTTCGGGATTGACCTGTACTTCGCCACGCCGGCCGTCCCGAGCGCCACGCTGCACACGCTGTCGAGCCTCCTCTGGGAGCAGTCGACGTGGCGGATCATCGTCGATCTCACATTGATCGGCCTGTCGGGGGGGCTCTACATCGTTCCTTTGTACGCCATGGTGCAACGCCGGACCCCCATCGAGGTCATGTCGCGGGTGATCGCGGCGAACAGCATTTGGAATGCGCTGTTCATGGTGGTCGCAGCCGTCCTCGGCGCTCTGTTGATCGGGTGGGGCCTGTCGATACGAGGCCTCCTGCTGCTCTGTGCGGTTCTCAATGTGGGCGTGACGGCCTTCATTTACGCCCAAGTCCCCGAGTTCTTGTTGCGCTTTCTGGCGTGGGCCCTGATGCGCTGTGTGTACCGAGTCCAGGTATCCGGTCTAGAGCGCTTCCCCGGTAAAGGCTCTGCGCTGGTGGTGTGTAATCACGTGAGTTATGCCGACGCGCTGGTGCTTTCGGCAGCCATTCCCCGGCCGATGCGCTTTGTCATGGAAGCGGCAATCTTCCGTATGCCCCTACTGAAGCAGATCTCCACGGGCATGAAAGCCATTCCCGTGGCCTCAGCGTCGGAGAATCGGGCCGTACGTGAAGCTGCCTTTGACGCGGTGGCAGCGGCACTGCGCGCTGGCAATGTCGTGTGTATCTTCCCGGAGGGCCATCGTACGTACGACGGTGAGATCGATCAGTTCCGTCCGGGGTTATTGCGCATTCTCGCTGAGAACCCCGTACCGGTGGTTCCGATCGGTCTTTCCGGTTTGTGGGGTTCTATGTTCTCGCGTGGCGGCACGGGGTGGTCCCGGTTTCTGCCTAGGCATCTGCGATCCCGAGTTCAGATGCGCATCGGCCTTCCCATCGCAGCGAGCGATGCCGAGCCGGAGTCCCTCCGCCTTGAGGTGCTCGCCTTACGCGGCGAGGTGCGCTAGCGCTCGCCAGTGGATGACGCGATAGCGTAATCTGTATTCATTAGGCCATAAGGCAGTGATGGTTGTCGGGGGGGGTGCCATGGAGAAGATCTGGCTCAAATCGTATCCACCGGGGATGCCGGCCGACATCAATCCCGAGGCGTATCCATCGATCGCGTCGATGTTTGCCGATGCCGTGAGTCGGTTTCCGGATCGAGTCGCCTACACCAACTTCGGCCGCAACCTGACGTTCCGCGAATTGGATGCGAAGAGCCGCTCGTTTGCCGCTTGGCTGCAACACGAGGGCGGACTCCGCAAAGGCGATCGCATCGCCATCATGCTGCCGAATATTTTGCAGTATCCGATCGCAATGTATGGGGCACTGCGCGCCGGACTCGTTGTCGTTAATACGAATCCGCTTTATACGGCGCGTGAACTTGAGCACCAACTCAAAGACTCCGGCGCCAAAGCCATCGTCGTGTATGAGCAAGCCGCTCACGTATTGGAACACTGTATCGCACACACGGACATTGAGCGTGTGTTGATCACGAGCGTCGGCGATTTAGTCGGATTCCCGCGCGGTCCGTTGATCGACTTCGTCATCCGCCACGTGCGTCGCCAGGTGCCCCGCTACGCCCTCGCCAATGCGGTGCGCTTTGTGGATGCGCTGGAGCAGGGCAAATGGGTGGATCTGGATTCGGTCGAGATTGGGCCGACGGATCTGGCTTTTCTGCAGTACACCGGCGGAACAACCGGCGTGTCGAAAGGCGCCATGCTCACGCATCGCAACATGGTGGCCAACACCATCCAAACGCATACGTGGCTGCAGGACTTTTTACCCAATGATGGCTCGCAACAGATCATCGTCGGTGCGCTGCCGATGTATCACATCTTCGCGCTTACGGCCGTGTCTCTGGTCTGGTTGAACGAAGGTGGCAAAGTCCTCCTCATTACTAACCCACGCGACATGCCCGGATTTGTGCGCGAGCTCTGTAAGCATCGAGTGAGCATTTTTTACGGCGTAAACACGCTGTTCAATAGTCTGATGCACACGCCCGGATTCGAGAAAATCGACTTTTCCGGTTTGGTGGCGACCAATGCGGGCGGTATGGCGCTGCAAGGCGCTGTCGCTGAGCGATGGAAGGAAGCGACCGGCTGCATCCTATCGCAGGGTTGGGGACTGACCGAAACCTCTCCCGTTGCGACGACCAATCCCCATGGCGTCGACTTCAACAATTCCATCGGCCTGCCGGTCCCGTCGACCGAGATTTCGATCCGCGACGATGTCGGGGCCGAATTGCCCGTTGGCGCAGTCGGCGAGATCTGCGTTCGAGGGCCACAGGTCATGGCCGGTTACTGGCAGCGTCCCGACGAGACAGCCGCCGTGATGCTCGCAGACGGATGGCTCCGGACCGGCGATGTCGGTCGGATGGATGATGCCGGTTTTGTGTACATCGAAGACCGTAAGAAAGACATGATTTTGGTGTCCGGCTTCAATGTGTACCCCAACGAGGTGGAGGGCGTCATCGCCCGGCATCCTGGGGTGCTGGAAGTGGCTGCGATCGCTCAGCCGGACGAACGGTCAGGCGAATGCGTCGCGGTCTTCGTGGTGCGCAAAGACCCCACACTCACTGCAGAGTCGATTATTGAATTCGCCCGCCAAGATCTGACGAGTTACAAAGTGCCTCGCCATGTCTATTTCCGGGACGAACTTCCGAAGACCAATGTCGGCAAAATACTGCGTCGGGCACTGCGCGACGCATTACCGCCCACGGTGTGAGCGATCGTCCGAAGGCACACCATTGCAGATCATGACGCTGGGCCGTTCCCGACGGGTCATCCGCCCCTAACGAGCGCCGTGAACGCCGATGGATCGGCATTCACGGCGAGTGCCTCGACCGTTCAGAGGGCTGAATCAACTTTGCGTTGGGGCGGCGCTCTTCTTACGCGGAGCCGCTGTTTTTGAGGCAGCCTTCTTCTTGGCAGCCTTCTTCTTAGCGGACGTGGTTGCACCGACTCGAGGTGCACGGGTCGGCACTTTGACCCCTTGTACGCGTGCGATGCCCTCACGGATCAAGCGAGCCGCACCGTCCGGTCCCTCCCATTTGACGATCGTGACCCACTTGCCCTTTTCCAGATCCTTATAGTGTTGGAAGAAGTGCGCAATCTGGTCAATCAGGATGGGCGGCAAGTCCTTGTAGGAACGCACGCCACTGTAAAACGGGTGCAGTTTGTCGACCGGCACAGCGACGATTTTTTCGTCTCCGCCGGCCTCATCGCGCATGATCAGCGCGCCAATGGGCCGGCAGCGAATCACCGCCCCCGGCACTACAGGTACCTGACCTACCACGATGACGTCACAGGGGTCGCCGTCTTCCGCAAGCGTCTGCGGGACGAAGCCGTAATTACCCGGGTAATACATCGAGGTGTGCAAGAATCGATCGACATACAACGCGCCGGACTTCTTTTCGAGCTCGTACTTCACGGGAATGCCGCCTTGCGGAATTTCAATCACAGCGTGAATGTCCCAAGGTGGCTCAACGCCAACCGGAATTTGACTCAAATCCATGTTTTAACTCCCTTAGAGAATTCGTTAGCGGGTTAGTGCAGCCGCGATGCTGTACCCGATGGAAGTCGCCGCCACACAGGCGGAGACCGATATAAGAACGTGCAGGAGTGCTCGGCCGGGCAGACCGGCCTGCAAGAGATCCACCGTCTGCAAACTAAAGGCAGAGAATGTGGTGTAGCCGCCGCACAAGCCCGCCATGATGAAATAACGGACAAACGGCGCAGCACTCGCCGGGGCTCCGGCAATCGCCGCGCCGCCGGCGCAACCGATTACGAAACTGCCGGTAATGTTGACGAGCACCGTTCCCCAGGGCAACCACGTCCCTGCGAGCGCGGTGAAGGCCAACGCCGCGAAATATCGGCACAGGCTGCCGATCGCACCACCGATTGCGATAAACACGAGATTCACGAGGGTTCCCGCGCCGTCATTCAGAGGTGATATTGCGGCGACAGTTCGTGCACTGCCTCCACCATCGCCGCCGCATGCTCGGGCCGTACGTCCGGATGAATGCCGTGACCGAGATTGAAGACGTGACCGGCACCGGATCCGTACGACGCCAGCACCCGACCCACTTCCGCCCGAATGGCCTCAGGCGGCGCGTAGAGCACTGACGGGTCCAGATTTCCCTGCAGCGCGACGCGATCACCGACGGCGGCACGCGCAGTCGCGAGATCGGTCGTCCAATCCACGCCCAGGGCATCCGCACCGCTGTGAGCCATATCGGCCAACCACGCACCGCCGCCTTTGGTGAACAGGATGACCGGCACACGACGGCCGTCCGCCTCACGGCGTAGACCGGCGACGATGTCGCTCATGTAGCGTAAGGAGAACTCTCGATACGCTGCGGGCGCTAAAGCGCCGCCCCATGTGTCGAACACCATGACCGCCTGCGCGCCCGCGGCGATCTGCGCGTTGAGGTAATCCGTCGTCGACCGCGTGAGATGTGCCAGCAGACGATGCAACTCCGTCGGCGCGCCATAGAGCATGCTCTTGATGTGCTGAAAGTTCTTGCTGCTGCCACCTTCCACCGCGTACGTGCCAACGGTCCACGGGCTGCCCGCAAAGCCGATCAGCGGGACTTGCCCGTCCAGTTCACGACGAATGGTACGCACCGCATCCATCACGTAGCGCAATTCGACCTCGGGATCCAAGGTCGGCAAGGCATCGATATCGCGCGCGCTGCGAATGGGTCGATGAATGCGGGGGCCTTCCCCGGCCTCAAATTCCAGACCCAGACCGAGCGCATGGGGAATGGTCAGGATATCGGAGAACAAAATGGCCGCATCTAATGCAAAACGACGCAGCGGCTGCAGCGTGACTTCGCAGGCCAGATCCGGATTCATACACAATTGAAGAAAGCTGCCCGCTTGCGCCCGTGTCGCGCGGTACTCCGGCAAATAGCGCCCCGCCTGTCGCATCATCCATAACGGTGTGCGCGGCGTGGGTTCCCGAAGGAGCGCGCGCAAAAACAGGTCGTTCTTCAGGGGCGCCGACACCGTCAGACTCCGGGTCCGCAGGTTGCCAAGATCGAAGCCTGAATCGCTTCCGCTGCTGAGCGGGGATCGGCCGCATCGCGGATCGGGCGACCGACCACGATGTAATCGGCGCCTGCGGCGAACGCGCGCTCCACCGTGAGCACGCGCTTCTGATCGTCCTCGGGGCGGTTGTCGACGGGGCGTATACCGGGCGTGACCACCATCAACTTGTCACCCAGCTCGCGTCGAATGGCTTCGGCTTCGATGCCCGAGGACACCACACCGGCACAACCCGTCGCCAGCGCTCGGCGCGCCCGCGAAATAACCAGTTCCTGCACGTCGCACTGGAATCCGAGATCGTCCAAGTCCCCGCGATCGAGGCTCGTGAGCACCGTCACCGCAAGGATTTTGACGTCTTTCGCTGCCGCAGCAGCCGCTTCCATGATGCCCTGATTACCGTGCACCGTCGCAAAGGTGACGCCGCGATCGTTTAATTGACGGACGGCGTTGGCGACCGTAGCCGGAATGTCAAAGAACTTAAGATCGACGAATACTTTCTTGCCGCGGGCGACCATCCAGTCGAGCAGCTCGAAGTAACCGCCGGCCATCATGAGTTCTAGGCCGAGCTTGTAAAACACAACCGAATCGCCCAGCGTGTCGACCATCTGGCGAGCCGCATCAGCGTTCGGGACATCGGTAGCGAAAATTAGGCGTTCGCGCGCGGGTATGGCTTTCATCCCGCCATTATGCCACGCAGGCTGTTGCACTGCGGTGGCGCCGTCCCGCGGGGTTGTGCCTTACGAGACCGACGCGGGGTCGTGAACCCGCGCATGCTCAAGGATGGCGTAGCGATCCGTCATTCCCGCCACGTAGTCCGCTACGGCGCGCGCGCGACCGTCAGCGCCATCCTGCGCTTCGAGTCGTTCGGCCGCTTCCCGGTGCTCATCCGGTAACAGTCGAAGGTCCTCGTGGAAGGACTGAAACAGGTCCCGAACCACGCGACGGGCTTTCGTGGTCATCCGGACGACCCGGTAGTGGCGATAGAGCCTTTCCCGCAAAAACCGTTTTAATTCAAGATGCTCGGCGCCTATACGCGTTCCGAACCCGACTAATACGTCTTTTGCAGACCGCACGTCCTCGATGGTCGCTGGGGCGGCGGATGCAATGCGCTGACGAGACGTCTCAATGAGGTCATTGACGACCTCATTGATCATCCGCCGAATGACTTCGTGAATCTGTCGGCGTTCGCCCAAGCCCGGATACCGGCGTTCGACATCGGCGTGATGGCGCGCGAAGAGCGTGACCTCTTTCAACTCGTCGATCTTCAACAAGCCGGAGCGCAGCCCATCATCAACATCATGATTGTTATAGGCTATTTCGTCCGCGATGTTCGCCAATTGCGCTTCCAAGGATGGTTGGCGCCGCTCGATAAACCGGCGGCCGATGTCGCCGAGATCGCGCGCATTGCGGGCGGAGCAGTGTTTGAGGATGCCCTCGCGGCACTCAAAAGTCAGATTGAGTCCGGAAAACTCGGCGTAGCGCTCTTCGAGTTCATCCACCACCCGCAATGACTGCAAATTATGCTCAAAACCACCGTAGGCGGACATGCATTCATTGAGCGCATCTTGCCCGGCATGCCCGAACGGGGTGTGACCGAGATCGTGCGCCAGGCAAATCGCCTCGCACAGCGACTCATTTAAGCGTAGGGCGCCGCACACCGAACGACCGATCTGAGCCACCTCCAGCGAATGCGTCAGGCGCGTCCGGTAGAGGTCACCCTCATGATTAACGAAGACCTGCGTCTTATATTCCAGCCGCCGAAAGGCACCCGAGTGCACGATACGATCCCGATCGCGCTGAAATTCACCGCGATGCCCGGCGGGGGGCGGCTCCGGATGCGCCCGCCCTCGCGACTCGGCTTCGTGGGCGGCATACGGGGCCAACGGATTCATGTGCCCATCTCCTGAAGCAGTACGCGCTGCAAGGCGTTCGGATCGTAGTCCGCACTCACGACCGCATGGCCCAGTGACTGCAATAAGACGAGGCGAATGCGGCCGGCCTTCACTTTCTTGTCGAGCGACATGAGTTCCATCGCGCGTTCGACGCCGAGGCGCGGCGCTGTCGTCGGCAACCCCGCACGGCTCACCAGCTGGCGGACTCGTTGCGTATCCGCAGACGACAGCCAACCGAGCGCGCAGGAGGTCTCGGCCGCGAGCACCATTCCCGCCGCCACCGCCTCACCGTGCAACCACGTGCCGTAACCCATGGCGGCCTCAATCGCATGCCCGAAGGTATGCCCCAAATTCAGCAGCGCTCGGGGACCCGATTCGCGCTCATCCATCGCGACGATACGCGCCTTGGTCGCACACGAGACTTCGACCGCGCGCGCCAATGTCGCGACATCACGGGCTAATAATTGCGGCAGGGCCTCTTCGAGCCAGTCCAGAAAGCCAACGTCAGCGATCAAACCGTACTTGATCACTTCGGCAAGGCCCGCACGCAGCTCCCGATCCGGAAGCGTCGCCAGCGAATCCAAGTCGGCCACCACGACCGCCGGTTGGTGGAAAGCGCCGATCAGGTTTTTGCCTGCCCGGTGATTGACCGCTGTTTTGCCCCCGACGGACGAATCCACTTGCGACAGCAACGTCGTCGGCACTTGTGCAACGGCGACCCCTCGATTCCAAGTGGCTGCCGCGAAACCCGCGATATCACCGATCACACCGCCGCCGAGCGCCACGACAGCCCCATCTCGGGTGATTCGCGCCGCGGCGAGTGCGTCATAGACACGATCGAGTGTCGTTAATGTCTTGTACTCCTCGCCATCCGGCAAGATGCACTCAGCCATCGGCTGGTTACCCAGAGCCCTCCGTAAGCGCGGCAGGTACAGCGGCGCGACGGTCTCATTGGTGACCACGAGCCATGGACCGGTTGGCAACGCGTCGCGGAGCAAGGAGGGCTGATCCAGGAGACCGGACCCGATGTGGATGGGGTACGAGCGATCGCCGAGATCGATACGAAGGGTTTTTGTCACGGTGTTCACAAGGGTCACGATAGCAAAGTTACGCGATCACCCGTCACACGGGCGTACCGCGGCCGGTCAGACGCCCAGCGACGCAAGTCCGTCGAGGATCGCTTCGGCCACGGCACTGACCTTGCGACGGTCGGTGGAAATGACAAGGTGCGCCACGGATCGGTAGAGCGGTTCACGGACAACCATCAATTCGGTCAGGCGCACGGCGGGGTCGGTGTTGGCCAACAGAGGGCGATGCCGGCTCTGCTGGGTTCGTTCGACCTGTTGGGCGACGGACGCCTGTAGGTAGATGACCGTCCCTCGGCTGTGCAATCGCTCCCGATTCTCCGGGCGCGTGACGGCTCCGCCGCCGGTCGCCAACACGATTCCGGGCCATTGGGTCAGGTCATCGATGACGTCCCGCTCCCGCTCGCGAAAGCCCGCCTCGCCTTCCCGTTCGAAAATAAAAGGGATATCGACCCCTGTTCTGCGCTCTATTTCCGCATCGCTGTCGATAAAACGCTGGCGTCGCAATCTTGCGAGCGCACGGCCGACCGCGGTCTTGCCAGACCCCATCGGCCCCACCAGAAACAGGCTGCGGGGAGCGACCAGAGCCGGGGTAGAAGGAGCGGACGGGACGGTATCGGTCAGACTCGGGTCCATGGGCGCTATTTTAGAGACCCGACTGTCTCAGGGGAACGACCATCTGCATCGGTCGTTCCCCTGGGATCGGGCTAATTGGGATTCGCGCAGGATGATGCGGTGCCGTAGGGGCTGACCGGCCCCGGGGGTTGAACGCTTTGCTGATTAAAATCGGCAGCCGCGTAGGGCAGCAAGAAGGTTGCCGCAGTGCTGCTCTGGGTCCCCGTGACGGCGGTCGTCGCCACCAGTTGGACGGTCACGTAGTACGCGTGGTCTTTGGGGTAGGCGACCGTCACCAACAAAGAGCCGTCCGCGCCCGTGGTGCCCGAGCTTGGCGAAACAACGGCGACGTTACCCGGATCCAGATGCCCATTGCCGTTGTAGTCCTTCGCGAGCGAGTAGACACCGGTGTAGTCGATATCCTCGTTTGCGCAGGAAGCAGCCGCCGGCAACGTGCTAATGGCGGTGGCGTACGCACTGGAGGCCACGCTCCAGACGCGGGCACCCTTCTCGTACGATACCGGTAGCACCTTCAGGTCGATGGGAGCGCCGGCGACGGGCGCGCCGGTGGCATCGACGGCGAACACCGCGTAGGTAATCGCGTAGGTCGCGGCCGTTGGCGAATCGATGGTGTTGCCCGTACCCAGCGACAGATAGACCGTCTGACCACCGACGGTAAGTGGGACCTGACCCGTCACCGCCGTGCCCCGTACCGTCGCAACGATCTGCACACCATTCGCGCCGCTGGTGGACGAGCCGGCCGTATACGTTGTTTGCGCCTGACCTTGGGCATCCGTTGTCGCCGTCGCGACCGTGAGCGTGCCGCCAGTCGAATCGGTCAATGAAAAGTCCACGGTTTGGCCCTCGACCAAATTGTTCTGCGCGTCACGCACGATCGCCGTGATCACGCTCGAACCCTTGGTGGTCACCGTCGACGGTGAAGCCTGTACGGCCATCTGCGACGGATTGGTGGCAATGAAGTCGACCGTGGTCTGCGCGGCCACGCCGTTTCCGGACGCCGTAATGATGGACGGACCTGCGGTGGTCGCCGTGAGATGCGCCGTTGCGCGTCCATTCACATCCGTCGTGGCCGTGGCCACGTCGAAGGAGCCGCGGGTACTGGCAAACGTCACTGTCTGCCCTGGAACGGGAGTCCCCGCACTCAGCCACGTCGCCGTCACGGTCTGCGCGACGCCCAAGGGAAGTTGCGCGCCGCTGCTCGGGGCGGTGACATTGAATGACTGGCTACTGACGACGATCGGTCGGGCTGCCACGAGGCCCAGCCCGGTGGCCGTCAGCGTGTCTGCGCCGGCGTTATTTGCCAACAAGGATACGGAACCTGCGCCATTCACGTCGGTGGTGAAGGCCGACGGCGAGAGCGCATTGCCGTTGCTTGAGGTGATCGACACCGATTGCGCAGGGATACCGTGCCCTCCCGCGTCGCGTAACGCGATCGTATACGTCGCCGAGTTACCGAGTACCAGCGTCGCAGGCCCGTTGAGGGAGAGCGTTGATCCGATCACGTCCACTTCGACATGCGCCGCAGTCGCCGAGGGTGCCGCCGCCGACACCGTAATCGCGCGATTCGTGGGATCGGTGCCCGACGTGAGCGTTGCCTTGGCCATGCCATTAGCGTCTGTCGTCGCTTGCGTCGTCACGATGACGCCACTGCTCGCCTGAAACGTCACGGCAACATTCGGTACTGCGTTGTTGTTGGCATCCGTGAGGACGGCCGTGAGCGTGGCCGGACGGGATCCATCGGAGGGAATCTGCGGAACGTCGGTCTTGACCGAAATCGTGTGCTGCGCGGCCACTACGGAGACCGCAGTAGAACCCTTGATGGCCCCCGATGACGCCGTCACCGTAATCGTCGATCCCGCGGACGCGTTCGACGCCGTGAGCGTAGCCGTAGCGACGCCATGACTGTCTGTTGTCCCTTGGGTGACCGACAGAACACCACCGCTCGTCGCACTGAAACTGATCGCAATCCCAGACAAAGCCACATTGGCCGCGTTCGCCGCTGTGGCCGTGACGGTCACCGTATTACTGCCATCACTGAGTATCGACGAACCGCTCGAAACGACGGTGATGCTGGCGATGCCCGACGCCGAGGAACCGGAGCCGGACAGTGTATTGCCGCCGCCACCACCCCCGCAGGCAGCGAGTACAGCGAGAAACGCACTGACCAAGAGGAACTTTACTGTTTTCATCGGACGTACTCCGGGTCGCGCGGCGACCGCTCCTCATGCATTACTGGTTGCCACCGTCGTGCAGAATTTTGGGCGTCACAAAGATCAACAGTTCGTCCTTGTTGTTGACCTTGGTTTGGGTTTTGAACAAATTCCCGAGCACGGGCAAGTCACCCAACATCGGAACCTTATTGGAGGAATGGCTGCGCGCAGTCTCCATGATGCCGCCGAGTACAACCGTCTGTCCGTCGTTGACGAGCACTTCGGTAGTAATGGTCCGGGTATCAATGGATGGAACTTGGCCGCCAGTAGCACTCTGCACCAGCTGACCGACGCTGTCCTTGGTCACCGTTAAATTCAGGATCACGCGGTTGTCAGGCGTAATTTGCGGCCGCACCTTCATCGACAAGGTCGCTTTCTTGAACTGCGTGGTCGTCGCGCCGGATGACGCAGACTCCTGATAGGGGATCTCGGTGCCCTGCTCAATCGTGGCTTCTTTTTGATTGGACGTAATCACGTGGGGACTGGACACAATATCCGCACGGTTTTCCGCTTGCGCCGCGGAGAGCTCGAGATCGACGAGGTAGTTGCCCGACAGAACCGATGCCGCAATCTGGCCAGCGGGGTTCGCGACCGGCAGGTTGACGTTATAGCGGTCGAGGTAGCTCGAGGCCGCCGTAGGAATACTGACTGGAAAAGCGGACGAGCCCGACTGCAAATTCGTGAGCGCAGAACTGACGATGGTGTTGTTGGCCGCTGCGCTACCGGAGACCGAGACCAGCCCGTTCGAACCTTGCGCGCGCACATCCGTGGTACCCAATCGCACACCGAGCTGACGCGTAAAATCATCGTTGACGATGACCACCCGAGTTTCAATCAGAACCTGCCGGACCGGCACGTCCAAGGTGCCGACCAAGCGTCGTATATCCGCAATGCGCTCAGCCGTATCCTGAAGCAACAGGGTGTTGGTCCGCTCATCAATCGCCACGCTGCCGCGCTGCGACAACAGCGAGTTGCCCGATTTCCCCTTAATCAGACCCGCCAAATCGGACACTTTGGCGTAGTTGATCTGAACGTACTCGGAACGCAGAGGCGATAATTCGTCTGCTTCTTTGCGCGCTTGCAACTCGGCTTTTTCCCGATTCGCCAGTTCGTCGGCCGGTCCAACCATGATGACGTTGTCACGCTTACGCATGGCCAAGCCCTTGCTGCGCATCACGACATCCAGCGCCTGGTCCCACGGCACGTTCTGCAGGCGTAGCGTAACGCTGCCTTGAACGCTGTCACTGACCACGATGTTCTGGCCGCTCGTATCGACCAGTAACTGCAACACCGCACGCACATCGATATCCTGGAAATTCAGGGTCAACCGCTCGCCGGTGTATTCCTTCTTGTCATCGGTACCACGCCCTTTGGCGTGCGCATCGCGGAATTCGACGACGTACTGATCGTCACTTTGGTACGCGAGCGTTTCAAATTCACCCTTGGTCGCTATCGTCAGCCGGGCTCCGCCATCGGTGCGGCGCGCATCGAATGCCGTCGCCGGCGTGGCAAAGTCGGATACGTCGTACTTCTTGATCAACTCAGGACCGAGATCCGCGCCGGCGAGATCAACGATCACCTTGGATCCCTCTTGCACCAAGTTGATGGGCGTATGGGGGTCGGACAGGCCAACGAGTAAGCGTCCGGTTCCGTCCTCGGCGCGCCGAAAATCGATGGAGGAGACGTGTCGAACCGGCGCCGGGGCTGCCGGCGAGGATGCGACGGTCGGCCCATTGGGAAGCACCGCCGCACCGCCGACGGTCATGACCAATGTATCGCCGTCGACGCGCGTCGCATACGGCAGCAGATGATCCATGTTTAGAACGAGTCGTGTACGACCGTTGCCTTCTGCCGCGACAATGGAGTCGATCCCACCGGCATGTACGTCGATTTTGCGATGGTCGAGCGCAACGCTCACGCCGGGCAGATCGACGGAGATGCGTGCGGGCTTATCAATCGTAAACGTGAGAGGGGTAGGCGGAGCCGCACTGGTGTGCAGCCGCAATTCCACTTGCTTCCCCGGTAACGCGGTGACATCGATCGATTCCAGTCGGTTCGGCGAGTCGGCAGCCAGCGCAGGCCGAACGGCTAACATCATGAAACTTGCGAAAAGCATCGCCGCCGCGCCGCGTGAGCCCGCCGTGTATCGGCCGTAGATGCCCTTCATGACTCTATACTCCCCAAACTAATTCAATTGCTCGCGGTCTGGATGGCCGCCGTGCGTTCGACGTATCCACCTGCGCCGTCCGGCACAAGTTCCGTGACGGAAATTCGCGAATCCGTAATGGCCGTGATGCGGCCGTCGTTCTGTCCAACATGATTTCCGGGCAGCACTCGGTGAACGAGGCCATCCTTGGTCTGGATCAACCCGTAGGTATGACCTGCCATTCGGATCGTGCCGACGAGCTTCAACGTGTCGAGTGGATAATTTTCCAAAAACTCGCGACTACGATGCGTGTCGGGTCTCGGTCCGGCAGTCGCCGTCGCGGTGGTCGAGACGCTCGGCTGGAACGGTGATCGTAGACCCGACGGGTCGTACTGGAAGCTCTCGTAGGTTTTCACCTGCGGCAATGGCTCCACGTGCGCACCGGCGCGTTTGCGGTGCTCTTCTAACTCTTTTTTGAGTTCGGCGGTCCCACCGCCGCAGCCACCGAGCAAGCACATCGCGGCAACGATGCCGCCCACAGACGTCCAATATGATCGCCTCATGGCTTTGCACCCGTTACGACAGGGACGGGATGATGTTCGCCAGGCGCCATCTCCGCTTCGTCTAGGTAGCGATATGTTTTCGCTGTCACGTCCAAGGTCAGACGCTCCGCACTGCCGTCCTTACTGTCAGGGACAATCGATATGTCGTGTAGGGTGACGATTCGTGGCAGCGAAGCAATGCCACTCACGAAACTGCCAAACTGATGATAGGTACCCGTCAAACGAATCTTGATGGGCAGTTCGGCATAAAAGTCTTTGCGTATCTCCGGGGCGGGCTGGAACAGTTTTTCCTGTAGACCCGCGCCGAGTCCCGTCTGGGAGATATCGACCAGCAAGCTCGGCACCTCGGTACGTCCCGGCAGCTGCCGCAGCATGGCGCCGAAGGACCGCTGCATATCCGACAGTTGAGATTTATAGGCTTCGAAATTTGCCGCCTTCATCTGACGCTCGTCAAACGTCTTCATCAGCTGGGCTTCTTCGTCTTTGGCGCGATCCAGGTCTGGCAGCTGGTTGCTGACTGGCAGGAGGTAGACGAATACCGCGGTCAGGACAAGGAAGATGAGGCCGACCGCGAGCGCTCGGAAGTGAGCCGGCCAGCGCCCGATGTCTTTGCGATCCAGTTCTCGCAGATCGTCAAAGAACTTCATGACTTCCCGCCGATGTGCGGAGCCCGATGAGTTGCGCCGACGGCCGCTTCCGGCTCGACGCTCTTTTGGGTCGCAAACAGAGTGAAATCCGACCCTACTCCCGTTTTGGTGGCCTCAATGACCTGCAGTTCGGGGTTGGTGAGCCAGTCTGAGCTCTCAATATTGCGCATGAACGTCGAGACCCGGGTGGAGGATTGCGCAATGCCGCGCAACTCGATCCGCTTATCCGTCTGCTTGACCGAGGTCAGATACACGCCGTCCGGCAACGTCCGAACCAATTGATCGAAGACATGGACCACCTCAGGTCGACTGCGCTGGAGCTTCGAGATGATTTCCATGCGCGCGACGAGGCGCTGTTTCTGATTCTCGAGATCACGGATCTCGGTGATCTGCTTATCGAGCTCTGCGATTTCATGCTTCAGCAGCAGATTTCGATCGTTTTGGCGATCAATCGCCGCCGTAAATGCCCAGCTGGTCATGAGGGTCACCGCCGCGGCAGACAGTACCGCTCCGACCACCGCCAAGCCGAATTCGCGCTGCCGACGGGCGCGCTCTAACTGTCGCCACGGCAAAAGGTTAATGCGCGGCATCAGTCGAAACTCCGCAGCGCAAGCCCGCAGGCCGTGAGCAGCGCCGTGGCATCCTTACGGACCCCTTGAGCCTTCGCCTTGGTCGAGATTTTCATCTGACCGAGCGGGTCGCCGCGCTCGGCGGGGATGCCCACGCGGCTCGCGATCACGTCAGCAACGCCGGGTATGTTGGCGCAGCCGCCACAGACAAGAATAATCTCTGGCGTTTCGCGGCCCGTACCCGAGGCCAGGTAGAACTGCAGACTGCGAGTGACTTGTTGCGTCATATCGTCGATGAAGGGATCGAGGACTTCCGGCTGATAGTTCGACGGCAGCCCACCCTCTTTTTTGGCGCGACCGGCCTCTTCCACGGTCAGGCCGTAGGTCCGCATGATTTCTTCCGTCAATTGCGTTCCGCCAAAGGCGAAGTCGCGCGTGTAGACCACGATGTGGTTGCGCAGCACACTGAATGTCGTCGTACTCGCCCCGAAATCAACGACCGCGACCGTCCCGGAACCACCGTGAGGCATCTGGTGCGTCAGCAATCGGCACGCGTTTTGGAGCGCATAGGCCTCCACGTCGACAATGCGCGGCACCAGTCCCGCCGCGACGACCGCCGCTTGGCGCTGCTCAACGTTCTCGGTGCGCGTGGCGACGAGCAAAATGTCGACCAATTCCGGGTCTTTGTCGGACGTCCCCAGCACTTCGAAGTCGTAACTGACTTCGTCCATGGGATACGGAATGTATTGGTCGGCCTGCAAGTCGATCTGCATCTCAAGATCGCGTGCCGAGAGGCTGCGAGGCATCTGGATCGACTTTGTGATCACGGCATCGCCCGAGATGGCGACAGCGGCTTCTTTGGCCCGGGCGCCGGCGCGCTTAGCCGCGCGACGGATCGCATCACCGACAGCGTCCGCGTCCACGATCGCTTTTTCGTTGATAGCGCTCGGTGGGGTCGCCTCGGCCGCATAGGCTTCGACGCGATACGTGCCACCCGATTGCGACAACTCAATCAGCTTGATGGATGAGGTCGTAATGTCCAAGCCGATCAGCGGCCGGGAGGCGGTACGAAATGGCAAGCTCAGTTTGGGCAGCGCGAACTTCATAATTCCTTGATAAACAAGACGCTAATCCGCCTTGTTGCCGCCTCGTAGGAGGAATCCGGAGGAACTTTATAGCAACAAACTGTTAAATGGAACGTGATCGCAGTCACGCTTGTAGGCAAGAGTGGCGATCGGAGCGGACGGCCGCGTTCCTTCGGCGCTGCGCGCCGGATGAGACGCCGTTACTATGCACGGTCCTCCACGATGGGATCCACTCTTGGTCTCGCTTCTGCGCAATCCGTCACAGCGACGTACTGCTACCCTGATCGGCGGCGGTTTATTGGGCGCCATTGGCGCAATTTTTCTTGCCGGAATAGGCACTTACTACTATTTGGCGCCAGGGTTGCCGGACGTCGCTACCTTGCGGGACGTACGCCTACAGGTCCCGTTGCGTATCTATAGCCGCGACGGGAGGCTGCTGGCCCAGATCGGCGACCAACGGCGTACGCCGGTCCGGTTTGAAGACATCCCTAAGCCGGTCGTAAACGCCTTCTTGGCGGCCGAGGATGACCGGTTCTTCAGTCACGGGGGAATCGACACGTTCGGTCTGATTCGCGCAGCGATCGTGTCGGGATTCACCGGTGAAGCGCGTCAGGGTGGTAGCACCATCACGATGCAGCTGGCCCGAAACATCTTCCTGACGCCCGAAAAGAATCTCCGCCGAAAGCTGCGCGAGATCATTTTGTCGCTGCGGATGGAGCACGAATTCTCCAAGCAGGAGATTCTGACCCTCTATCTGAACAAAATTTTCTTGGGCGAGAGGGCGTATGGGGTCGGCGCGGCTGCGGAGGTGTACTACGGGAAGCCGCTGCGGGAGCTCAGTCTCGGTCAGATCGCCACCATCGCCGGTCTGCCGAAAGCCCCGTCGACGTTGAATCCCGTCACCAACCCCGACCGAGCACTGCAGCGTCGCGCCTATGTGCTGCGCCGCATGCTCGAAAAAGGCTTTATTACCCAAGCGCAGCACGATGCGGCCACCGCTGAGCCGATCGAGACGACCGAGCACGGACTGCGCGTGGAGGTCGACGCGCCGTATGTTGCAGAAATGGTCCGCGCTCAGCTCGCCGACACGTACGGCGCCGACCTGTACACGGCGGGCTACCGGATCTACACGTCGGTGGACAGTCGCCTGCAGCGCACCGCCGACTGGGCGGTTCGGGCGGCCCTGCTGGAATACGACCGCCGCCACGGTTGGCGAGGTGCGACGGGACATACGGATCATTTGCCCAGTTCAGCCGGCGAGGCGGTGCAGATGCTGGATAGTTTCCCGGTCGTGGGGGGACTCGTACCGGCCGTGGTCATGAGCGTCGAAGGGCGGTCCGTCACCGTCACCGGGCGGGACGGGCGCCGTTACGCGCTTCCTTGGGAAGCCGGCCTATCGTGGGCACGACGGAACGGCACTGCCCCACGCCAGGCATCGGACATCGTGGCGGTTGGCGACGTGGTTTACGTCCTGCCGACCCGCGACGGCGCGGGATTGTTGGCACAGGTTCCCCAAGCGCAAGGCGCGTTTGTTGCGCTCGATCCGCAAGACGGAGCCATCAGTGCGTTGGTGGGCGGTTTTGATTATTACGCGAGCAAATTCAACCGCGTCGTTCAGGCGCGCCGGCAGCCCGGATCCAGTTTCAAGCCATTCATCTATTCGGGCGCGCTCGAGCAGGGCTTCACCCCCGCCACGATGGTCCTGGATGCACCGATCGTCATCGAGGGCTCAGGCCTAGAGGGCTTGTGGCGCCCTGAAAACGACTCGCGCCACTTCTACGGGCCCACGCGTCTGCGCGATGCGTTGGCGCGGTCGCGTAACCTCGTCTCAATCCGCATACTACGGTCGCTCGGCGTCGACTATGCCATTGATTATGCTCAACGTTTTGGGTTTGAGCCGGCGGAACTGCCGCACAACCTCACCGTGGCATTGGGCACCGCACAATTGACGCCGCTGCAAATGGCGCGCGGCTACGCCGTATTCGCCAACGGCGGATTCCGGGTAACCCCCTACCTGATTGATCGCGTGGAAGACGCGTACGGCAAAGTCATCATGGCGGCGAACCCGGCGGTGGCGTGTCTAGAGTGCGATGTACCGGTCGAGCCTCCGCTGCCATTGCCGCCCGGAGCGACCGCCCCGGAGACGGTGGCGGCAGACACGCCGCCGACAGAGCCCGCGGCCCATAAGGGACCGGCGCGCAACCTCGCGCCGCGCGTGATCAGCCCGGCGAATGCGTTCTTGATGACCGACCTTATGCGCGATGTGATTCGCAAAGGCACCGCGCGGCGCGCTCTGGCCTTAAAGCGCGACGATATTGCCGGTAAGACCGGTACGACCAACGATCGGCGGGACACCTGGTTTTCCGGCTTCAATGCCGACATCGTCGCGACGGCGTGGGTGGGCTTTGATCAAGAGCGCTCCCTCGGTGCAAACGAGGAAGGCGGACACACGGCCTTGCCGATTTGGGTTTATTTCATGGGCGAAGCACTGGCCGGCAAACCCGAACACCGGTTGCCGCAGCCAGAGGGCATTGTCACCGCACGTATTTCGCCCACGACGGGCGCCATCGCAAAGCCCAATGATCCGGAGGTGATTTTTGAGTTCTTTCTGACCGGCCGCCTGCCCGGCGCGGGTGGCCTGGCCGGAGATGGTGCAGGCGCGGCGGCAGGGAAACCGGGCTCGGCGACCACCGATGAGCAAATCTTCTGATCGCTCGCCCTGCACTCGGGCCGATGCTAGAGTCGTCGGGTCTGGTAGAAGGGTGATCACATGACCCGTCCCCGCTCAATTCGAGGCGACGACATTCGCGTCGCGCTCGCGCAGGAAGCTGCTCGGATCATGTTCGAACACGGCATCGACGACTACGGCTTTGCCAAGCGCAAGGCCGCGGAGCGTCTGGGCGCGAGCGAATACGCTGTCCTTCCGAAAAACGCCGAGATCGATGCCGCCCTGGCGGAGTATCAGCGCCTCTACGCGGCCGAAACTCACGAGGACACGCTCACATTGCAGCGACAGGCCGCCGTGGCGGCGATGGAGTTGCTGGCAGAGTTTGAGCCCAGACTGGTCGGGCCGGTTCTCACCGGCACGGCGACGCCGTACCAGGCGGTCGCACTGCATCTTTTTTGCGACTTTCCGGAAAGCATCAGCATGCGGCTGATGGATCAACGTGTTCGCTACAACGTGGGCGAGCAGAGAGTTCGCATGAATGCCGAGCGATATCTGCTGCTACCCACGCTGGAGTTCGACGTGGACGAGATCCCGTTTGAGGCCATCGTGTTTCCACGGGATGGCATCCGCCAGGCGCCGCTGTCGGCAAGCGACGGCAAGCCGGCCCGACGCGCGGCCCTGAATGAGGTCCGCGGACTGGTAGCAGCCATGGAGGAGCGGGTTACGCCTTGCGCGTAAACCGTGCGATACCGGCGCGCGCGTCCGGAAAGGTCGCGTTACAAGCCATGGCTTGGCCCGCGATGTCGTAGGCTTGCTCAATACCGCATTCGATCTGGCGATAAAACAGCGCTTTCCCCGCTGCAATGGCCTGTGGCGACTTGGCGATAATCGAATCGCAGAGCGCGCGCACCGCCTCATCCAGTTGCTCCAACGGGACCACTCGATTCACTAACCCTTTCGCCAGTGCAGACCGCGCGTCGATAAAGTCACCGGTGAGCAGCATCTCCAACGCGTCCTTGCGCGACACATTACGCGACAGTGCCACGGACGGTGTCGAGCAAAACAGCCCGAGATTGATGCCCGATACAGCGAACCGAGCAGTCTCCGCGGCAATGGCCAAATCACACATCGCCACCAACTGACAGCCCGCGGCCGTGGCGACGGCTTGAACGCGCGCGATGACAGGCTGAGGTTGGCGCTGCAGCGTGAGCATGAGTTGCGAGCAGCGGGCAAATAAGGCCCGCAAAGCCGTCTCATTCTGGTCCGCACCCATCTCGTTCAGATCGTGGCCCGCACAAAACGCTTTGCCTTCGGCCCCGAGTACGATGACTCGAACATCGGGATCCGTCGCGGCACGGTCAAGCCGCTCACGAAGTGCAGCGATCATCGCCTCGGACAAGACGTTGTACTTGGCCGGGCGGTTCAGCGTGAGATGCAGCACCCCTGCGTCGAGCCGCTCGAGCAAATAGGGCTGCTCAATCTGACTATCACTCATGCGAAGTCGCTCCACGTCGATGCTCAATCATTGCCCGACCCGTCCGTTGCGGTTCGAGCGGCCGTCGTCGGAGAAACACGGATTTGGCGATCTCGACGGCCTTCAACCCTATGGTAACAGTTGCCCCCATGGCGGCGTTTGGCGAGCCGAATCGGCTCACGTCGAGCAACCCTACGGCGTCGACGTCAGGCGCCACCGGAACGCCATTCCGGAAAGTCCTCTTCCCAATACTCGTGCATCTGCCGGCTCTCACGCGCATGGCGCTCGGCCTCGACGGTGCGCAGTTCAACGCGGCGAATTTTTCCGGAGATCGTTTTCGGCAGCGCAGCAAACTCGATTCGGCGGACCCGCTTGTAGGGCGACACGCGCGAGCGAACGTAGTCAAAAATAGAACGGGCAACGGCGGCGTCGGGTGGGAAACCGGCCGTGAGCACGATAAAGGCTTTGGGCACGGACAGCCGTAAGGCATCCGGACTGGGGACGACGGCCGCCTCGGCAACCGCTGGATGTTCGATCAGCAGACTTTCGAGTTCGAATGGGCTGATTCGGTAGTCGGACGATTTAAAGACATCGTCTGAGCGGCCGACGTAGGTGATGTATCCGTCGGCATCACGCCGGGCCACGTCGCCCGTGTGGTAATACCCGCCCCGCATCGCATCCGCCTGTTTGTCGGAATCGCCGAGATAACCGCGCATCAGCCCGACGGGCCGGCGATCCAGCGGCAGACACAGCTCCCCTTCGTCCGACGGGACACCGTCGGCATTGAGCAGCACAACGTCGTAACCCGGTAGCGGTCGACCCATGGAGCCAGGCTTGAGCGGTACGCCCGGTGGGTTGCCGACTTGGGCCGTGGTCTCGGTTTGGCCGAATCCATCCCGCAGCGTAATTCCCCAGGCCGCCTTTACACGCTCAATCACTTCCGGATTCAACGGCTCCCCCGCACCCACCAACTCGCGTAGGGACGTTTTCCAATCGGATAGGCGCTCTTGGATCAACATTCTCCAGACGGTGGGCGGTGCACAAAACGTCGTGACACCGGTGCGGACCAACACATCCAGCAACCCGCATGCCGTGAAGCGGTCGTACTGATACGCAACGACGGTCGCGCCGGCATTCCACGGCGCAAAAAAGCACGACCAGGCGTGCTTTGCCCATCCCGGTGAACTCAAATTGAGGTGTATATCTCCCGGTTTGAGCCCCACCCAGTACATCGTCGACAGATGGCCTACCGGGTAACTGGTCTGCGTATGGGCCACCAACTTGGGACGCGCGGTTGTGCCGGACGTGAAGTAGAGCAACATGAGGTCGTCCGGGCGCGTCACGGCCACCGGGTGGTAGGTCGAGTCGGCCTGCTCGCTGTCCGCATAGGTGTGCCAACCGTCAACGACCCCACTGACTGCGATGCGCACCGGGGCACCCGGCAAACCGGTGAACCGGCTCGCGAGCGCGGCATCGGCCACCACGGCTTTCACGGCTCCGCGCTCGAGGCGATCGGCAAGGTCATCGCGTTGCAACAACGTGGTCGCAGGGATCATCACGGCACCGAGCCGAATCACCCCCAACATGGTCTCCCACAACGCCACCACGTTGCCGAGCATGATCAGCACGCGATCGCCGGGGCCGACACCGCGGTCAGCCAGAAAATTGGCCACTTGGTGAGAGCGCCGCGCCATCTCGGCAAAGGTAAAGGTTTGATCGCTGCCGCCGTCGTCGACCACTCGCAGCGCGGGACGTTCGTTACCCTCCGCCATACGGTCGAAGTAGTCCCTCACCCAATTGAAGGACTCGGGAGTCTGCCATTGAAAGGCCTTACGCGCGGCGTCGAGATCCGCACCGGCCGACAACAAGGCATCGCGCAGAGCGATGAATGAATCAGAAGCGTTCATGGTCCCCCCACTACGCGCCGATCATGCCACGGCGGTGCGCGCTGCGGTTATCGCCGGGCAGTTCGGTGCTCGTCGTAGACCAGATACAGCCCGCTGAGTACGACGATGGCACCGCCGACGAACACGTGGGTGGCCGGCAGTCTCTGAAAAAAGAACAAGTCGATCATGACACCCCAGGGCAAGGCGGTGTATTCAAACGGGGCAATCACCGAGGCCGGCGCGCGCCGAAACGCAGACGTAATCAGGTGCTGTGCCAGCGCGCCGGTAGCGCCCACGATGGCGATGACGGTCCAGTGACTCGGTGCGATGGGCTTCCAACCGGGCGCAGCCACGCCCGCTGACCCGATAAAAATAATGACCATGTACCAGAGCACTAAGGCATGCGACGAGTCGGTGCGACTCAGCACCCGAATCATGAGTACGCCGCCGGCATAACAGACGGCACTCGTCAGCGCGGCAAGCCCGCCCAGCGACGCGAAGCCCTGTGCGGAGGGCTGCAGCGCGATGAGGACACCCACGAACCCTACCGAGATCGCGGCCCAACGCGGCGCCGGTATACGCTCGCGCAGAAGCACGCTGGACAGCACAGCGACCATCAATGGCGCGCTCATGAACTCCGCGTAGGACTCCGTCAGTGGCTGAAGCGACACGGAGTAAATGAAGCTCGCCAACATGATCAAGCCGAGCACGGCGCGCGCCAGGTAAATCCAAGGATTGACGATCGACAGCTGACGCCACGCGCCCATCCAGGCGACAGACCCCACCATGAACGGCAAGGACGCCCCTGCACGGAGAGTCGTCACTTCCATGGCGGGGTATTCGGTGGACAAGGTCTTCAGTCCCCAGTCCATGCCGGAGAACACGCCCACGGCCATCAGCATAATGCCGATCGCCGTCACGTTGCCTTTACGCAGGGGGGAGGATCCGATGCGCGCGCCACGCGTCACGGGCGCGCGCCCATCTCAGCGTGCCGTGATATCGACGTAGTCGCGCGCTGTCGGGCCGGTATAGAGCTGGCGCGGACGGCCGATCTTCATCGCTGGATCTGCAATCATTTCCTGCCAGTGCGCGACCCAACCTGCCGTACGAGCGATCGCGAACATGACCGTGAACATTGACCGGGGAATACCGATCGCGCTGTAGATAATGCCGGAGTAGAAGTCGACGTTCGGGTACAGCTTGCGAGCAACGAAATACTCGTCCTTGAGGGCGATCTCTTCCAATCGCAGCGCCAATTCGAACAACGGATTATCCGAGCGCCCCAGATTGTTCAGCACCTGGTGGCAGGTTTCTCGAATGATCTGAGCGCGGGGGTCGAAATTTTTATACACACGATGACCGAAACCCATCAACTTCGTGTGGTCTTGCTTGTCCTTCACCCGCGCCAAGAATTTCGGAATCGCGTCCGCGGTGCCGATCTCTTCGAGCATCTGCAGAACGGCCTCGTTAGCGCCGCCGTGTGAAGGGCCCCACAGCGCGGCGACCCCGGAGGAGATCGCCGAATACGGGTTCGTACCGGTACTCCCGGCCAAGCGCACGGTCGACGTGGAGGCATTTTGCTCGTGGTCGGCGTGCAGGATCAGCAACAGGTCCAGCGCACGCGCCGCAACGGGATCGACTTCAAACGATTCGCACGGCACGCCAAAGAACATGCTCAACAAATTGGAGCAGTAATCCAGATCATTCCGTGGATAGATGAACGGCTGCCCAAGCATGTGCTTGTAGGCGGCAGCGGAAATCGTCGGCATCTTGGCGATGATGCGATGAGCAAATATTTCGCGATGACGCGGGTTATAGATATCCAGCGAGTCGTGATAGAAGCCCGCCATGGACGCTACGACGGCCGACAACTGGGCCATCGGGTGAGCGTCGTAATGAAAGCCGTTGTAGAAGCGCAGCAACGATTCATTGATCATCGTGTGACGACCAATGCTGCGGGTAAATTCAGCCAACTGGGTTTCAGTCGGCAAATCCCCGTAGATCAACAAATACGAGACTTCGAGAAACGAACTTTTGGCCGCCAGTTGCTCAACGGGGTAGCCCCGATACAAGAGCACGCCTTTGTCACCGTCGATATAGGTGATCTTGGACTCACAGGCCGCCGTCGACATGAAGCCCGGATCGAAGGTATAAACGCCGTGATCCTTGGCGAGTGGGGCGATGTTCAAGACATCGGGGCCAACGCTCGGCGAAAGCGCCTCCAAACTGCTCGACTTACCGGTGGATTCGTCCGTCAGCGTGAACTTTCTGGTCGCCATTTCGCAGCCCCTTGTAACCTTGAAAGCGTCTCACGCTGCAGCGCAATAATCAAGGAGGGCCAACGCCCTAGGGCCCACCCAAGCGTGCGGTGAGGGGTGGCGCTTCGGCCACGTTTCAGTACTGTGAAAACGAAAAACGCCCGGCATAGACCGGGCGTTTACGCACACTGCCGCCGCTGTCGCGACGGAAGAAGATTAGCGCGCAGCGTACTTCTTGCGGAAGCGATCAACGCGACCGCCGGTGTCAACGATCTTCTGCTTGCCCGTGTAGAACGGATGGCAGGCCGAGCAAACTTCAATCTGCAGGTCGGAACCGAGCGTTGAGCCGGTCTCAAACGTGTTGCCGCAGCTGCAGGTGACGGTGATGCTCTTGTAGTCCGGGTGGATCGCGGCTTTCATCGCAGGCGTACTCAGTTAAAGGGTCGCAAAAAGGGCGCGAAGTATAGAGCGGCCGTCGGCGAGACGCAAGATGCATCTCCAGCCCGCGGCGCAGGCACGTCGGACTCGACGCCCGAAAGTGTCAATTCCGACGCCCGCTTAGCACCGAAAGCCCCCTTTGACTGTCAACTTCGGGCGGTAACCCACGGTCTGCTCAAGCGGTGTCAGTTATCCACATTTCCTGTGGATAACTGTGTGGATGGAATCCGTCAGCCACGCATTGCACACGGCAAAAATGCGGCAGATGTCAGTTTGGTTAAAAAATGATCACCCCAATTTATTTATATTTTTCATATAGATAGATATCACTACCTCAGGTGACGCGTCAGGAAAGACCCGTTAGTCCACACTTTTGGCCCTCGCGGTCGGCGGTGTGCACAACTCCTCGCGACGCGGTCGCGACACTCAACATAATTCCGCCCCTGTCAAGCCTTTTCGAGGTTCTCGAGACAGATTCTGATGCCCTGTCAGTTTGTGCCCAAGAAGAGTTCTTGTAAGTCGTTGAGAAACCTTAAGCCCCGGGCCGACGGCCGCCAACCGTCCGGGGTGCGCTCCAACAGTCCGCGGGATTGCGCCAGCTCTATAGGGCGTGCGACCCGCCCAATCGGGAGGCCGGTTGTCGCCTCGAACTGGGCTTCGGCAAAGCCATCGACGAGGCGTAGAGCGTTTAGGAAGAACTCAAAGGGCCGATCGTCCAACCCGATGTCCCGCTCCATCGCCGGGCGCCGACCCTCAATCGCCGCAAAGTAATCTCGAGGGCCTTTCGGGCGTTCGGTGCGGACAATACGCTCGCCGACGGTGCGTTTCCCATGCGCCCCCGCGCCAATTCCGAGGTAATCGCCGTAGTGCCAGTAATTCAGGTTATGCCGGCACTCCGACCCCGGCCGCGCCCACGCGGACACTTCGTATCGGCGGTATCCTGCCGCCTGGAGTGCTGCGTGCGTGCTCGACTCAATGGCCTCGGCGAGCTCTTCATCGGGCAGCGTCGGCGGTCGCGAGTGGAAAACGGTGCCAGGCTCTAGCGTCAATTGGTAGTGAGAGAGATGGGTCGGCTGCAGAGCCACGGCCTGCGTGACGTCCCACAGGGCGCCGTCCTGAGATTGTTCCGGTAGCGCGTACATGAGATCGAGGTTGAAATTTGTCAGCCCCGCCTGATTGATCTCGGCCACGGCTTTGGGCACATCGTCCGCGGCGTGAATCCGACCCAAGAGCGCCAACTGGCGATCGCCGAAACTTTGCGCCCCAAGCGATAAGCGATTGACGCCGGCGTCGCGATAGCCGGCGAAGCGTCCGCGCTCCACCGTACCCGGATTGGCTTCGAGCGTGATCTCAGCCTCCGGCGCCACATGGATCCGTTCGCGTATTCCGTTCAGTAGCTGCGCCACGGTGTCTGCAGCGAGCAAGCTCGGGGTGCCGCCACCCATGAATATGCTCTGGACGGTACGGCCAGCCACGTGCGGCGACTCGCTCTCAAGGTCCGCCAACAAGGCATCCACATACCGTGACTCCGGGAGGTCGCCTTTGTGGACGTGCGAGTTGAAATCACAGTACGGGCACTTGCGCACGCACCACGGCACGTGCACGTACAACCCCAACGGAGGCGCCGACACCAACGGTTACCCCTCGCCCAACAAAGCCAACAGCCGCGCCAAGGCCAACGCACGGTGCGAACGGCGGTTTTTTTCTTCGGCCGGCAGTTCTGCGGCGGTTCGGGTGCCACCGTCGACCCGAAACAGCGGGTCGTATCCAAATCCGCCGTCTCCCTGACGGATGCGCCCAATGGCGCCCTCCCAGACACCTTCTGCAATGATCGGCGCGGGATCGTCGGCCGACCGCACGAGGACCAGAACCGCACGATAGCGTGCGGTCAATGGATCCGGCAGGGCCGCCACGGCGGCGAGTAGCGCCGCGTTATTCGCTTCATCCGTCGCGTGTACACCGGCGTAGCGCGCTGAAAAGACACCCGGCGCCCCACCCAGCGCGTCCACCTCCAGGCCCGAATCGTCGGCCAGTGCGGGCAAGCCGGTGACACGGGCTGCATGTCGGGCCTTCAAGAGTGCATTGCCCACAAAGGTGTGTTCGGTTTCATCGACCGGCGTCACACCGAAACGTGACTGCGGCAACACCTCGTCGACCACCCCCGACAGCAGCTCGGCGAATTCACGCAACTTACCCGGGTTACTGGTCGCTACCACCAACCGAGGCAGTCGAACCATGGCTAGACCCCTTCCGCCAGAGCCGCCGTCTGCATCGCCAATATGTCGGCGATGCCCGCGCTTGCCAGATCGAGCAATGCATCGAGTTCATTACGCCGGAAGGCATGCCCTTCTGCCGTACCCTGCACCTCGATAAATGCGCCGCCGTCGTTCATCACGACATTCATATCGGTTTCGGCGTCCGAATCCTCGCGATAGTCGAGATCCAACACGGGAATGCCGCGACAGATACCGACCGACACCGCCGCAACCTGACCGTGCAACGGATCCACTTTGAGGTCGCCCCGCTTACGCAAGGCGCGGATCGCATCGGCCAGCGCCACGTAGGCGCCACTGATGGATGCGGTGCGCGTACCGCCATCCGCTTGCAGAACGTCGCAGTCGAAGGTGATCGTGCGTTCGCCCAGAGCACGGAGATCGACAATGGCCCGAAGGCTGCGACCGATGAGCCGCTGGATTTCCTGGGTACGACCGCTCTGCTTGCCTTTGGCAGCCTCCCGTGCGCTGCGGGTATGCGTAGAGCGCGGCAACATGCCGTACTCCGCGGTAATCCATCCCTGACCCGAACCGCGCAAGAATCCGGGGACTCCCGACTCCACGGTCGCCGTGCACAACACTTTGGTATCGCCAAATTCAACCAGGACCGACCCTTCGGCGTGGCGGGTGTAGTGACGCGTAAAACGGATAGGGCGCAGCTGGCCGGGGGCCCGACCGCTTGGTCTATTACTCACAGAATCTCCTCGGAGGTCTCGGTTCAATCTAGCCACTGCATGGCAGCAGCGGTCGCATTGTCGCTGTAGGGTGCCGCCGCCGTCACTGCCGAGTGGCAGAGCCATTTCAGCGCGTCGCCGACCGGGACATCGGGTTTGAAAGGACTGCCGATAGCGTCATCGTCAAACCCGCCCCAGACACCGTCTGTGCAGGCCAACACAATATCACCCGCCTGCAGCGGACGCCGACGGCCGATCGTCATCTCGGTTAATTCCGGTGTTCCGCCCAAGCTGAATTCCACAAAATTCCGCAGTCGATGTTGCCGTGCCTGCGCCGACGTAATCCGGCCATTGCGCACCAAGTCTTCGACGTGACTGTGATCCCGCGTTCGACCCAGAACTTGGCCGTCACGCAAATGATAAACACGCGTATCGCCCACATGCGCCCAATACGCAGCGCCTCGCTGCACGAGACAGATCGCGCACGTGGCCCGCGGCCGCTCGGCGACCGGCAACGCACGACCAATGTCGACCACCGCTGCGTGCGCACGGCCGATGGCCAAGTGCAGGAATCCGAGGGGATCGACCAGCGGTTGTCGCTCCTGAAGGAAAGAGTCCGAAAAGGAATCGACGGCGGCGGCAGCCGCAAGCGCTCCGCCTACGTGCCCCCCCATCCCATCAATGACGATGAGGCAGGAGACGCCATCGGCGACCAAGACGCGCGCACGGTCCTGATTTTCCTCGCGGTCACCGATCAAACTGAAATACGCATGTTCGCTTCGCAATCGGTCTTCCCTAACCCGGCGGGATCGCCGGGCTGCTACAGTGCCGCCACTCAGTCTATAGCACGGTAACCCCATGATACGCAGTATGACGGGCTTCGCCCGACGCGAGCAGACCGGCGACTTTGGAACGCTGATCTGGGAAGTCCGAAGCGTCAACCATCGATATTTGGAGGTTGCGCTGCGGGTACCGGAGGAATTGCGCGGCGCTGAGGGTGACATCCGTGCGGCGATTCAAGCGGCCGTACGGCGAGGCAAGGTTGACGCCAACTTGCAATGGCGCGCACCGGCCACTCGACGCGCTCAACTCGACGTCAACGAAGCACTGCTGGATGCGCTGATCGCTCGCACCCATGCGGTGACGGAGCGTGCCACCGCCCATGGGGGCTCGTTAACACCACCGACACCGCTGGATTTGCTGCGCTGGCCTGGGGTCCTTGCGGACAGCGCACAGACAGACCTTGCGGGCCTCCAAGCCGCCGCGTTGACAGGTCTGAATGCTGCGCTTGAAGGGCTGGATGCTGCGCGCGCCAGCGAGGGGGAACGGATGACCGGAATGCTCGAATCGCGGGCCGGCCAAATCGGCAACCTCGTCGAGACCGTCCGGGCGCGCTTGCCGGAGGTGCGGCTGCGCATACGGACGCGCCTGGAGGAGCGACTGGCTACCCTGACCCTGCCGACTGAGCCGAACCGCGAGCGCCTGGAGCAAGAACTTTCCCTAGCGCTGTCCAAAATGGACGTCGACGAGGAGCTGGATCGCCTGACGAGTCACATCGCAGAGGTCGGCAAAGCGTTGACCGCGAAAGAGCCGGCGGGGCGTCGATTGGACTTCCTCATGCAGGAGTTCAACCGAGAGGCAAACACGCTATCGTCCAAGTCGCAGGACGCCGAAACGACCCGAGCGGCGGTCGATATGAAGGTCCTGATCGAACAAATGCGCGAGCAGGTGCAGAAC